>BNJS01001139.1_pt1:0-72500 | contig 74452 bp, 97 predicted proteins | sample 8540461 | NCBI WGS metagenome assembly BNJS01 (sample SAMD00202454, study PRJDB9452) | human saliva metagenome | isolation source: human saliva | place: Japan
AGTTTGATGAAAATGGACTATTGAAATTTTAGTAATTAGGAGATATAAAAAAATGGCTTCAAGCAAAGAATACTTAGACTTTATTTTTAGAACAAGTATCTGAATTAGATAATGTTAGTTATAAAAGCCATGATGGGAGAATTTATTATCTATTACAAAGGAAAAATTATTGGCGGAATATATGATGATAGATTACTTGTTAAACCAGTGCAGTCTGCGATAAATTATATGCCAAATGCAGTGTATGAGTTGCCGTATGATGGAGCAAAGGAAATGCTATTGATAGATGATGTTGATAATAAAGAGTTTCTAATTGGCTTGTTTGATGCTATGTATGATGATTTGCCTGCACCAAAACCAAAGAAAAAGAAATAATAAAGTCCCAGTTTATCTAATTGAATAGAACAATTTTAGGAACAGTAAATCTAAAAAAGGTTTACTGTTTTTTCTTTGCCTAAAAACGGAAAGGAGGACTTATGGAAGAAGAAAAAAGAGTAATAAAAGAATCACAACATAAACAGTTAGTAATGGATATTAGAAAAACAAAATATACTGTAAACCTACATTTCAAGCAAGGTACAGGCGAAACATACAAGGATAAAATACTAAAGCTAATCAAAGGAGAAACAGATAAGATAAGATAAGATAAGATAAGATAAGATAAGATATAAATTTATCAAAGATAATTTCGTTTATGTCCTTGACAAATCTTCCCAAAAGGGAGGGATTATAGGAAAAAACCGCACTTGGAAGATCCAAAGTGCGGTTAAATTTTAAGAGATTTTTAATTAGCCGTTATAGCGTTTGAACACTAAAGTTGCGTTTGTACCACCGAAACCAAAGCTGTTTGACATGACAGTTTGTAAACCTGCATTTTCTTTTGTTTCAGTCACGATGTTGCAGCCTTCTGCCGCTTCGTCTAATGTTTCGATATTAATGCTTGGTGCAATGAAGTCATTGTGTAGCATTAATAAGGTATAGATTGCTTCGTGTGCACCGGCAGCACCTAAAGAGTGTCCTGTCATTGATTTGGTAGAAGAAATCGCAGGGATTTTGTCACCAAATACATTTTTGATTGCACCTAATTCTTTTACGTCACCAACTGGTGTTGATGTACCATGTACGTTGATGTAATCAATTGGAGTATCTACCGTCGCCATTGCTTGTTTCATACAACGCTCAGCACCTTCACCACTTGGTGCTACCATGTCGTAACCATCAGAAGTTGCGCCATAACCTACGATTTCTGCGTAGATTTTTGCGCCACGTGCTAATGCGTGTTCTAATTCTTCAACCACTACAACTGCACCACCACCAGCGATAACGAAACCATCACGGTCTGCATCGTAAGCACGAGAAGCTTTTTCTGGGGTATCATTGTATTTAGTTGAAACCGCACCCATTGCATCGAATTCAGTTGCACATTCCCAAGATAATTCTTCCGCACCACCAGCGAAAACTACATCTTGTTTACCTAATTGGATTAATTCAACTGCGTGACCGATACAGTGTGCAGATGTTGCACAAGCAGAGCTGATTGAGTAGTTCACACCACGGATTTTGTAAGGGGTTGCTAAACAAGCTGACACACTTGATGCCATCGTTTTAGTTACCGCATAAGGACCAATCGCTTTCACACCACGTGGACCACGTACTGCATCACAAGCGACTAATTGGTTGTGAGCTGAACCAGTACCTGCACCGATTACAAGACCTGTACGGTCATTTGAAACTTGATCTTCTGTTAAACCTGAATCTTCAATCGCTTCACGCATAGAAAGGTATGCATAAGCTGCCGCATCACCCATAAAAACGATACACTTTTACGATCGATATGCTCGCTTGGATCAAGTTTGATTGTGCCGGCAACATGGCTACGCATTTTCATTTCAATAAACTCAGGCACGACTTCAATACCAGATTTACCTGCTTTTAATGAAGCCAAAACTTCTTCTTTGTTGTTACCGATACTTGAAATAATACCAAAACCAGTAATTACAGCTCTTTTTCATTCTTTATTCCTTATAATTTAGGGGAAATTTAATTCAACTTACAGTTGTTAGCTGAACGCAATTTACTATGAAATGAAAAATATTGCAAGCAATAATTCATTTGTTCGACCAGTTAAGTTTTTAACCGTCTAAAAAATTTCCGTGCTATTATAAAAGAATTTGATAAGGCAAAAAAGGGCTAACACATGTTCACCATTCAGCATGCAGAAATTCATTTTAACCAAGAGAATACGCCTGTTTCGGATAAATTTGATGATGTGTATTTTTCTAATCAAGATGGTTTAGCGGAAACCCATTATGTGTTTTTAGAAGGTAATCAGTTGTGGGAACGTTGGGTTCATTACCAAGAAGCCCACTTTGTTATTGCTGAAACTGGGTTTGGCACAGGATTAAATTTCTTTTGCGGTGACTACGCTATTCCGTGAATTTCGTCAAAAATACCCTGATTCGCCTTTAAAACGCCTTTATTTTATCTCTTTTGAAAAATACCCTTTGCTACTTGATGCATTACAACAAGCCCATTTAGCTTATCCGCAATTTTCTCATCTTGCTCAGCATTTACAACAGCATTGGCTTAATCCTATTCAAGGTTGCTATCGTTTTCATTTTGATGAAACTTCATTAGATCTTTGGTTTGGTGATGTGGCTGAAAATCTGCCGCAACTGGGCGATTATATGAATGGTAAAATTGATGCGTGGTTTTTAGATGGTTTTGCGCCGAGTAAAAACCCCGACATGTGGAATGAGCAGCTTTATCAGCAAATGTTTCGTTTTACCAAGCTACAAGGCACCTTTGCGACCTTTACTGCGGCAAGTGCGGTTAGAAAAGGCTTAGAAAATGCAGGCTTTAATATTAAGAAACGCAAAGGCTTTGGTAAAAAACGTGAATGTCTTTCTGGTCAAAAAACTCATGAAAAACTGACCGCACTTTCTACGCCTTGGTTTCATAGTCAGCCAGCCAATCTCAAAGAACAAGATATTGCCATTATTGGTGGCGGAATAGCCTCTCTTTGTACAGCCATTTCATTGGTTAAACGTGGGGCTAAAATCACAATTTATTGCGAAGATGAGCAAACTGCCCTCAATGCATCCGGCAATAAACAAGGCGCTTTTTATCCGCAACTGAGCGACGATAACGAGCACAATATTCTTTTTTATATTCATGCCTTTGCCTATGGTCATCAATTCCTACAATGGACAATTCAACAACAAATCGAATTTGAACATGAGTTCTGTGGTGTCGCACTTTGTGCTTACAATGAGAAAGCTGAAAGTAAATTAAATAAAATCGCTGAGCTTAATTTGCCTTCTGATTTATATCAGTCACTAAACCAAACTGAATTAAGCGAAAAAGTAGGTTTACCGTTACCTTTTGGTGGCGGTTTTATTCCCCAAGGCGCTTGGCTTGCACCTCGTCAGTTAGTTCAACACACTTTTGCCTTTTTAGAAAAACAAGGTGTCCAGATTAAAACATTACAAAAAGTAACCGCACTTTCGCAAACAGAACACGGTTGGCAAATCACCACAGCTGAAAATGAAACTTTCTGCCATGAAGTGATTGTTTTAGCAAACGGGCATAAACTCACTGAGTTTGAAGAAACACAAAAACTGCCACTCTATCCTGTTCGCGGACAAGTGAGCCAAATTCCAACATCAGAAAACTTGCTTAAACTCAAAACTGTGTTGTGCTATGACGGCTACCTGACGCCAGTAGATCAAGCGAAAGCCAGTCATTGTATTGGCGCAAGTCATGTTCGTGATAATGCAACTCGTGAATTTAGCCTAACTGAACAACAAGAGAATCAACAAAAAATTCAGCAAAATATACCTGAAGAGTGGACAAAAGAAGTGGATACATCGGGTAATCTTGCTCGAATCGGTGTGCGTTGTTCGGTGCGTGATCTTACGCCAATGATGGGCGCTGTTCCTCATTTTTCTGCTCAGCAAACACAATATCAGAATTTGTTTAATTTACGCCGCCGTAAACAGCCAATAGAACAAGCTGAAAACTACCCTAATCTCTACTTAATCGGCGCATTAGGCTCTAGAGGATTAACTTCTGCGCCATTTTTGGGTGAAACACTGGCTTCCTTAATTTATGGTGAACCCTTACCGATGAGTGAAGATCTGATTCATAACTTAATGCCAAACCGCAGTTGGGTCAGACGCTGGTTGAAAGGGGCGGAAGTGAAATAAAAAAGTGCGGTTAAAATCAACCGCACTTTTTTAATACAAGCTTAAACGTTGTAATCGCTGTCTGGCGATTTCTTTGATTTCATCCTTTTTCGCCGTATTCATAATTTCCAAATAAAGCAATTTGGCCAAGCCAATATTAACTTGTGTCCCAATCCCTTCTTCATACAAACGAGCCAAACGGAATCGCCCCTCATTGCTGCCCGCATTCGCAGCTTTTTGGAACCATTCAAAGGCTTTTGGTAAATTCTTTCTGATTGGTATAAATTTCCCCTAATGTAAGCATGGCATCAGGATCTTTTGTCGCACTGGTTTCAAATAATTTAATCGCTTGAGCGGTATCTTGTTTTACATAGTTGTTGCCGTTGAAATACATGACCGCCAAATTATTGATAGCTTTAATACTGCCTCGCTCAGCAGCTTCACTAAACCACCAATAAGCCAACTCTTTATTTTTCATCCACTCCACGGCCTAAATTATAAAGCATCCCTAAATTGCTTTGAGCTTGTAAATTACCTTCCAACGCAAGAGGATACATAATTTCAAAAACGGCTTTCCAATCTTGTTTCTCAGCCAGTTTTTGCGCCAGATCCATTTTTTGCTGCTCCGTCATTTGCGCTTTATCGACCAAATCAATGGTTTTCATCGCAAATGCTGAACTGCTTAAGGTAAGCGTGGAGAGGAGTAAAAGTTTGGCTAATGTCTTCATCTTATAATGTCGCTATCAATAAATAATCAAAAAAATGGCGGATGTTCCGAATTCTATTAGACCGACTTGCTTAACCGAAAGTTTCTTGGTTGGTAAATAAATGGCACGAATTAACGCCGGCACAAAAGCAAGTGATAAGACATATTGTTGGGTAAACAAACAACCGAGCACGCAAAGCACGTGGAAAATAATAGAGGCTTTGAGATAAAGCGGATTTTTGCGTTCACGCATCATTGATTTGACATAAAGCGTCGTGCCTATAAAAAAGAGACTTGGATACAGCGCCACCCACCAGATTTTTTCGTCAAAAGTGCGGTCAGAAAAATAATAGGATCCCATACCTGCAAGAGCAAAAATCGCAATACCCGCTAAATCATTGAGAAGATTGCGTTCATCTTTTTTCTTGGTGTAATAGATACTCACCAATACAAAAGGAAACATGGCTGCAATAAAGAAAAGAATTTGCCAGTTATAAAAAATGGCAGGGAGCGCAAATAAAAAAGCTGCGACACCATAGATGATAGTCCACTTTTTATATTCCGCCATATTTTTGCCTTTAAAGAGACTCAGCATTGGATAACTCAGCAAATACATGGTGAACCAAGCTAACAGCAAAAAGAAATGCGCCCAAACAGGTGAAGCTAATAACATACCGTAAACAAAAGGCAATAATGCCATCACAATGGCGCCATATTGATTCGAAATCAGGAGTTTCATAGTTTCCTTTAATTGATAAAAATTCTCAATTATTTTATCTCACAATTTCTTGATTTACAAAGTCTAAAACCACCTTTAGAATGGAATTATCTTCATCAAAAAGGAGCCATTATGTCGATTCAACGCATTCAACCAAGCAAACGCTTTTCTGAAGTGGTCATTCATAACAATACTGCCTATTTTGCAGGCCAAGTACCGGAAAAAAGCGTTAAGCAAAATGCTTACGAGCAAACCAAAGAAGTCCTTTCACTGATCGATAAATTATTGGCTGAAATTGGTTCGGAAAAAAGTAAAATTCTTACCTCGCAAATCTTCCTTGCTAATATGGCGGATTATGCTCAACTCAACCAAGCATGGGATGAATGGGTTGATAGCCAAAATCCACCAAGCCGAGCAACGGTAGAAGCGAAACTTGCAGATCCTGATTGGAAAGTCGAAATCGTGATTATTGCAGCTGTGTAAACAATGCTTTTTCAAAATGTGATCAACCGCAAAGAAACCTTTTTGTTTTTCCTTTAAACTAAACACTAAATTCAAAATAAGGAGTAATGTATGCAATCATGGATACCAGAAATATGGCAAGCCGCTGTGATTGGGCTTGTGGTTGGCGTAATCTTAGGCTACGTATTATTACGTTTAACGAAAGGTTCAGTTAAAAAACAAGTTCAGACAGAAGCTGAACTAAAAGAAGTCAAAACACAATTAAGCGATAAACAAGCACAACTTGAAAAACATTTCGCGGAAAGTGCTGAATTATTTAAAACCTTAATTGGTGATTATCAAAAACTGTATCGTCATTACGCGGTTTCATCTGAAACTTTACTCGGTAACAAGCCTGCCAATAAAGGTTTATTTACACAACAATTGGTGACCGCCTCATCAGAAAGTAAATCTGAAGAGCCGCCTCGTGATTATTCCGAAGGTTCATCTGGTTTATTAAAAACAGATAAAGAAAACCAATAATAATTAACGAGTTGAATAATAAAAAATCAGAGATTAAGTACTTAATCCCTGATTTTTTTATTAATGATTACTTAATACTTGAGCTGGCTGTAATTTTGCCGCTCGACTGGCTGGATAAAGACTGGCGAGTAAACTCAATACCAATGCCGCCACGAGAACTAATACAACATCAAACCAATGTAATTCGCTTGGTAAGAAATCAACGAAATAAATGCCATCTGATAACAGTTTTTACCGAGTAATGTCTCGATGCCTTGAATAATCAGCGTGAGATTCAGTGCAAGTACGACACCTAACACGATACCAATCAAACACCCTTTCATCCCTGCAAGTAAACCATACCAAATAAAGATTTGTTTAATAAACCCATTATTCGCTCCTAGTGTTCGCATAATTGCAATATCACCTTGCTTGTCTTTTACCGCCATAATTAAGGTAGAAACAATATTAAAACATGCTACCCCAATTACAAGCACCATCGCGATATACATCACGGTACGGATAAGCTGAATATCTCGATACATATAGCCAAATTTTGCCACCCAGTTTTGAATATAAAGCAGTTGCGGATAATCATTCAGCATCGAATAATCCATTTCTTGTACTTTAAATGGATCATCCACTTTTAATTCAACACCGGTAATTTGATCTTCACGATACCCCATTAATTCTTGCGCTTGAGGTAATGCCAGTAAGGCATAACTGTGGTCTAACTGACCATCTAAACGTAAAATAGCGGTCACTTGAACACGCTCACGATTAGGCTGAGCCATTTGATCTTCACCATTAGGTTGAGAAATCAATAATGACACCCAATCTCCTGCTTTAACATCTAACTCTTTGGCAATACCAGAGCCCAGCACCAATCCGCCTTCTTCTGCAAATTTCTGCCAGCCATCACCTTCCACAAACTTACCAAGAGAACTCACTTGATCTTCAGCTTGTTTATCGACCCCTTTTACTTGAACAACTTTGAGTTTATTGCCATTTCGACTAAGGCAGTGAAACTCACAAAAGGTGAAAGTGCGGTAATTTTTTTGTTTGTTTTTAGACGTTCCGCAAGGTTCTGCCAATGGTTTAATGTGGCTTCATTGGCATGTGGATTAACGGTGATTTCTGCATGTGGCACCACCGCCAAAATACGTGAATTCAACTCACGCTCAAAACCATTCATCGCACTTAATCCCACGATCAACACTGCCACACCAAGGGCGATACCGATAGCAGAGAATTTTGAAATTAACGCCACCAACGGATTCTTTTGCTTACCTCGTTGATAACGCCAACTAATAAAAAAAGGCGTATTCATTATGCACCTTCCTTCAAAATGCCGTCTTGCATGGTTAAGCAACGAGACAATTTTTGCGCTAATGACATATCATGTGTAACCAATAAAAACGCAATGTTTTGTTCCGCATTCAAGGTTTGAATCAACTCAAAAATACTTTCTGTGGTTTTATGATCTAAGTTACCCGTTGGTTCATCAGCCAATACAAGAGCGGGATTATTCACCAATGCACGAGCAATCGCAACACGTTGACGTTCACCGCCCGAAAGTGCAGATGGACGATGAGTAATGCGATGACTTAAGCCTACTGCGCCCAATATTTTTTCAGCACGATCTTTTGCTTCTGTTTTATTTTGACGACCAATTAACATCGGCATCATCACATTTTCTAACGCGGTAAAATCCGCCATTAAATGGTGAAATTGATACACGAAACCGAGATTTTGGTTACGTAATTTAGCCAATTCACTTTCAGAAGCTTTCTGTAAGGATTGTCCTTTAATAAACACCTCTCCGCTACTTGGTTGATCTAAACCACCCAAGGTGTGTAATAAGGTACTTTTTCCTGAACCAGAACTCCCCACAATCGCCACTAATTCTTGTGGTTTCATAGCAAAGCTTACGCCTTTTAATACTTGAGTTTGGTTCTCGCCTTCTTGGTAAAATTTATTAATATTTTGGCATTCTAATAAATAGTTATTCATATTTTACTCATAACGTAATGCTTCCGCTGGCTCAGTTTTTGCCGCACGATAAGCTGGATAAATGGTTGATAATAAAGATAACAATAAAGAAAAAGGCTATCACAATAATGACTTGCACAGGCTCAATGGATGTTGGCAAGAAAACACCGTTCGGATTGACCACACTTAAAAATTGCCCCAAGGTTTAAAGTGATTAATACGCCCAGTACAGCACCAATCAATGTACCCACTAGTCCCACCAATAAACCTTGATAAATAAAGATCGAACGCACTTGTGATTTAGTCACACCTTGCGTTTGCAAAATGGCGATTTCCCCTTGTTTATCCACCACCATTAAACTTAATGAGGTCACGATATTCGAAATCGCCACAACAATAATTAAGCTAATCAACAAGCCCATCATATTTTTTTCCATACGAACTGCTTGGAAAAATTCACCTTTTTGGACACGCCAATCGCTGATATGGCTCTCTTTAAAATAGGTTGGCAATTCTGTGATTTGGAAAGGATCATCTAGGAATAAACGATAGCCTTGAGCCTCACCTGGTTGAATGCGCATTAGGCGACCAATATCGGCTAAATTAGCAAAAACTTCATAGCCTGACGCTTCTCCATAATCATAGTAAAGCTCGCTCACCGTAAATAAACGCTGCATTGGCACGCGACCAAACGGGGTGTATTGGCTGTTTTCCGTAATCATTAAACGAACCTTATCACCCACTGCTAAGCCTAATTTTTGCGCTAACTTATCGCCCATAACTAACTTAAACTCACCTTGCGGTAAAAGTTGGTTAAACTGACTAGGATCGATGCCTTCTAATAAAGGATCATCTGAAAAAGACTGAATACCAATCACTTGTCCCGCGCTCACACCTTTTGCCGTTTGAAACACAACATTCGTGGTATTAATCGGTACAGCTTTTTGCACAAAGTGCGGTGTATTTTCAAGCGGTTTTTCTGCCGAAATAGGCGCTTCTTGGCTAACAATCGCATGCGGAATGCTCGAAAGCACCTGTTGTTTTTGATAGCCTTCTAGTCCATTCATGACAGAAAGCACAATAATCAATGCCATCACACCCAGTACGATGCCAAAGCTTGCCAAATTAGTAACAAGTCGCCCAAAACGATCGGTGCTTTTAGCCCGCCAATATCGCAGGGCGACGTATAAAGAAATAGGTAAATTCATTATTTTTGATTTAATTGTTGAACGAAATCTTCAATATTTTGCGTCACTTTTTTCGTTAGCGTGGTTACCGCGCTATCACTCGCCCAAGCAATATGAGGTGTGATAATTAAATTCGGCATGGTTTTCGCTAATTCAATCAGTGGATTGTTTTTCTCTGGTGGTTCTTTCACTAACACATCTAATGCGGCACCACCTAATTGTCCTGATTTTAATGCGTCACAAACTGCTTGCTCGTCAATCAATGGACCACGACCAGTATTGATTAAATACGCACCTTTCTTACAAAGTGACAAGGTTTCTTGATTGATTAAATTTTTGGTTGTTTCAGTCAATGCACAATGCAATGTCAGAATATCGGCCTGTTTTAGCACCTCTTCAAAAAGTGTGTAACCTTCACGGCACGTTGTGGCATTTCGATGTTCAGCATAAAGGACTTTCATGCCTAAAAGCTCGGCTAAACGCCCCACTTCTGTGCCTAAACAGCCTTTTCCAAACACACCTAATGTTGAACCTTTAACATCTGTAATAGGATAATCAAAATAACAGAACTGTTTACTCTCAGTCCATTTACCCGTGATTTGATCGCGCTGCCAACCTGCTAGACTATGTTTTAACGCAAAAATCATCCCCAACACATGCTCAGGTACAGTCGTGGCAGAATAACCCGTCACATTTTTAACTGCTACACCCAATTCTTTTGCCGCGTCTAAATCCACGTTATTGGTGCCTGTTGCAGTTATAGCAATCAATTTTAATTTAGGTAGTTGTTGCAACACCTCGCGGCTTAAAATCACTTTACTGGTGATAATAATATCCGCGTCTTTTGCTCGCTCAATGGTTTGCTCCGCAGAAGTATATTCATACTCTACCCAGTTATGCGGAAAGCTTGGACGAGGAATAGGAATATGTTTCGGAATTGCGGTGCTGTCTAAAAAAATACGATATTCATTGTTATCTCCTTTTACAGAACAAAAAGTGCGGTCAAAAACAACGCTGTTTTTCAACCGCACTTCTATTAAATAGAAGTATCTAATTCAGGGAAAGATTTCACTAAATCATCAATGGCTTTCATCTGTGAGACAAAACCTTCTAATGCCGAAAGTGGCAATGCAGAAGGGCCATCACATTTTGCTTGATTTGGATTTGGATGCGCTTCCAAGAATAAGCCTGCAATACCAATTGCCAAACCAGAACGGGCTAATTCAGTCACTTGTTCACGACGACCGCCTGAAGCAGCACCAAACGGATCACGGCATTGTAATGAATGGGTCACGTCAAAAATAACTGGACTACCTTTAGATACTTTTTTCATTACGCCAAAACCTAACATATCCACCACTAAATTATCGTAACCGAAGTTTGAACCACGATCACAAAGGATAATTTTATCGTTACCACATTCTTCAAATTTATCCACGATATTCCCCATTTGACCCGGGCTTAAGAATTGTGGTTTTTTCACGTTAATTACCGCACCCGTTTTTGCCATGGCTTCGACTAAATCAGTTTGACGAGCTAAGAATGCCGGTAACTGAATCACATCCACCACATCAGCAACAGGCTGACATTGATAAATTTCGTGCACATCGGTAATCACTTTCACGCCAAAGGTTTCTTTTATCTCTTGGAAAATTTTTAAACCTTCTTCCATACCTGGACCACGGTAAGAATGAATTGAAGAACGGTTAGCTTTATCGAAAGATGCCTTAAAAACATAAGGAACGCCCAACTTTTCAGTCACTTTCACGTAAGCTTCACAAACTTGCATCGCCATATCACGACTTTCAAGCACGTTCATCCCGCCGAAAAGCACAAAGGGTTTGTCATTTGCGACATCAATATTGCCAATTTTTACAATTTTATTTTGCATAATATTTCCTTTTTAATGGATGGCATTGGCATCTTTCAATGCTTCGCCTTTCAGTTCTAAAAGTTGAGTTTTTAACAGCGAAGAAGTGGGATCATTTGGACATTGATCCACAAAATATTCTAAATCCTCAATAGCTGAAGGATAAGCGCCCATTTGCGCCAACACTAAGCCACGATCGCGAATATCATAAGGATCTTTTCTTCCCGCTAACAAGAATTGGATGTAATTAAAAGCCAAATCGTTTTGCTCTTCACGAATTAAGGCATTCTTGGCGAGCTGACGGAAACGTGCGATCAGCATCGGAATATCTGCTCGAGCTAAATCTTCAGGTTGAATTTGAGCGCCAAAACCAAAGGCGCCTTCATAGAGTTTTTCAATTCATCTACTGAAATGTATTTTCCGCTCCAAGGATCAATAAATGCTACTTCACCCTCTACTTCTGCACGTAAAATCAGTTGGGTCGGGAAATTCACGGGATAAATCGGTAATTTTAAACTTGCAGCTAAATAAAGTATTAAGGCGCCAAGACTCACCGGCATGCCTTCTCGTTCTTCTAAAATATATGGAAGATATAAATTGCGGGCATAGAAATAATTGTCCGCATCGCAATGAAAGCCCCAGTCACCGTAAAATAGCTGTAATAATTGATGAATTTTAGCTTTATCATCCCATTCTTCAGGAATAGCTTGGCGAGCTTTACGCACTAAACTCCCCACGAGCCCTCTTATACGAGGCTCATCAAGTTGCTCTTTCTCACAAATGCTCAGATAAAAATGAGTCAGTTCAGCATACAAGGCTTTTTGATCGTATTTCATTACCGCTTCCAATATCCCAACGTTACGCGCTCATTGTCGCCATAATCCCGTATGGTTGCAACCCCTTGCCAATGATTTTGCCAGAAAATTGACCGCACTTCTTCGCCCTGTTTCCAACCATGCTCTAACAATAAATAGCCGTTATCTTTTAAATGTACTGGTGCGCACTCAATAAGATGACGTAAATCAGCTAAACCATTTTCACCCGCCACCAACGCCGAACGAGGCTCGAAACGCACATCACCTTGAGAAAGGTGTTCATCAGTTTCATCAATATAAGGCGGATTACTGACGATAATATCAAACTGCCCTTCAACATGTTCAAACCAACGACTCTGCAAGAATTGCACATCAAGCTGATTTTTTTCTGCATTGGATTGCGCTAATTTGACGACTTCTGGCATTAAATCCACACCAATGACATCCAATTGAATAGCCTTTTTTTGACAAATTAGAGAAAGTTCAGAAGCCAACGCCAACGCAATAGCGCCAGTGCCAGTGCCAAGATCGAGAATACGAAAGTGCGATGGATTTTCTTCCAGTTTTTCTAACGCAATTTGTAATGCTTTTTCTACGAGAATTTCGGTATCGGGGCGAGGAATCAATGTTCCTTCAGATACATTTAAAGGCAAGGACCAGAATTCTTTTTCACCAAGGATATAAGCGATAGGTTCGCCTTTTGCTCTTCGAATTAAAAAATCTGATAATTTTTTCAATTCATATTCATTTAATTCTGACTCTGGAAATGCAAATATTTGAGCCTTATTTTTTCCTGTTACATGGCTAAGCATCACATTGATATCAGTTTTAGCATCTTCTTTTGGCATTACTTTCGAAAGAAGATCTAAAGCAGACTTAATCCATTGTTCATATGTCTGATTATATATTTTTCACAGTTTCAAATATCTCTCTTACAATTTTTAAAGTCATCAGTTATTAAAGCACTATTAATACCAATAGATAAGTCCGAATAAGGTAAACGTATTCCTTGTTCAACTTGTAACGGCCGCATTGATAAAAAAACAGGTTGGCCATTAAGTTCTTCTTGATCGTAGTAGTTGCTTAATTCTTTATTTAATATTTTATTAAAAAAACTCTTTTTCCATTTTCGTGATTTTTTTATGTCCATCTAATCCCGCATCATCTGTAGAAAGAGCTTTAAAAGGTAAAATATCAACGGCAATAATCTTCAATTCAACAATTGGGTTATCATAAAAATCACTTAATATGACCTTATCGCCAATGTTAGATATCTCTACGCCTCTTAGATGATGAAAAAGCTCACCAGAAAAAAAGCCTTTTTTTATTTCCGGCTATAATATTTGACAACACATAATTACTATCTAAATAAAGCTTAGCCAAATCTATTTTATAACTGAGATTATTTTCTGTTTTTTTAGGCCTAAACAGGAGTATGAGTAAGTAAATAATGAGACAAGCCCAAGAAATACGAAATAAGATATTATTAGTTTCGGAAGAAAAATTGGGATGATTCAGAAGGATCACACAAACACAAAAAGAAATCCAAGAGATGTTAGCTAAAATATCGAAAACAATTCTAGGTGTTCCTTTAGCTTTACTCGTTTTGGCAACTACTTTGCTCGGATTTGAAGATTCATATAAATAAGAGGTAGCCTGTTCATATTTATATCGTCCAAAACTAAACTCTTTTGGATCATCAAAAAAACTTTTTGATCTAGTATCTTCAACCAGCATTGATTAACTCTTATAAAACAGGGCATCTTCTGATGCCCTTATTATTAATTACTCTCAGATAACGCCGCTAATTGATCTGCCTGATATTCAGTAATAATCGGTTGAATAAGCTCATCAATTTTGCCGTTCATCACTTCATCTAAGCGATAGAGCGTTAAGTTGATACGGTGATCTGTTACGCGACCTTGCGGGTAGTTATAAGTACGAATTTTATCGGAACGGTCGCCTGAACCTAATAAGTTACGGCGAGTATCGGCTTGCTCTGCGGCTTGACGCTCTTGCTCCGCTTGAACAATACGTGAAGCCAATACTGACATCGCTTTAGCTTTATTTTTATGTTGTGAACGTTCATCCTGACATTCCACCACAATACCTGTTGGAATGTGCGTAATACGTACCGCAGAGTCTGTTGTATTAACGTGCTGACCACCAGCACCAGATGAACGGTAGGTATCAATACGTAAATCTGCTGGATTGATTTCTGGCATTTCAGATTCTGGTAATTCAGGCATTACCGCAACAGTACAAGCAGAGGTATGAATACGACCTTGGCTTTCTGTTTTCGGTACACGTTGTACGCGGTGGCCGCCTGATTCAAATTTTAACTGACCGTACACACCATCACCGCTTACTTTAACGATCACTTCTTTATAACCGCCCTGCTCGCTTTCATTTGCGCTGAGCATTTCAACACGCCAGCGTTTACTTTCTGCATAACGGCTGTACATACGGAATAAATCGCCAGCAAAGATACCCGCTTCATCCCCACCTGTACCTGCACGAATTTCTAAATAGCAGTTATATTCATCATTTGGATCTTTCGGTAATAAAAGAATTTGAAGTTGTTGCTCCACTTCTTCAATTTCGGCTTTGGATTCTTCAATTTCCATTTCTGCCATTTCTTTCATTTCAGGATCATCTAACATCAACTCTGCTTCAGCAATGTTAGAATTAAGCTGATTCCAACGATTAAAACATTTCACTACATCTTCAAGTTGTGAATATTCTTTAGAATACGCACGGAATTTATCCTGATCTGAAATCACCGACGCATCGCCTAGCAATGCCTCTAATTCTTCATAACGTTCTTTTAAACTTTCAAGTTTTGCAATAATAGAATCTTTCATATTTTTATAAAGTTAAAGCCAAAAATAAAATCGGCCTATTCTAGCCGATTTTAAGGAAAATTGACAGACGCAAAATCTGCCTAAAAATGACCGCACTTTAGATGCGAGTAACATCAAATTTCGCTAAATCAATTCGATCTTCTGTGCCATAAAATTGAGCCAACGCATGACGCAAGGTTTCGGCACGTTTTGGTAAGCCTTTTTTTCTGCATAGGTTTTTACTTGTTCATATACCGCTTGCTTAAATGGTTGCGTATCTCCTGGATTGCCATTCAAATTATCCGCACTGGCAAAATAACGAAATCCCGCCGCAGTGGCTAAAATCCATTCCAATGCTTGAGGCTTCACTTCAACCTTTTCAAAATCACGCTGACGATCTTCTGAACGGCCATCCGGCTCATACCAATAGCCAAAATCTTCTAATTTACGGCGTTCTTTCCCCGCCACTAACCAATGGGCAATTTCATGTAATGCACTGCTGTAAAAGCCTCTCGCAAAGTAAATCGCGTTATAAGGCACCTCATCATTTGCAGGAATGTAAATCGGCTCATCCCCACCTTTAACTAATCGCGTATTATATTCTTCTTCAAAACATTGATTAAAAATCGCAATGATATCCTCAAGTTTGTGTTCCATGCTTTCTCCAAATATTTTTATAAATAAAGCCTCTTAAAAGGTTTGAGAATTATCTCATTTTTAATGAGCTTTCACAAAATCAGGTTGAATAAAAAGGCGAGCAAAAAAATGCTCACCTTCTAAAAGGCCTCCTCTGCTTTGGATGTGGGTCAGTTGTCCGGCGGCATCATAGCCGTATTCGCGCCGGCTGCGGTTGTGGATTTGCTGCAGGATTCTGCCCATAGGGTCGTATTGTGTTTGTTGGCGGATATGTTTGCCAAAGGCGCGTTCGGTTTCGCGGTGTAGTTTGCAAAAGGCCGTTTGAAAACCCGATATGATTTCAGACGAGCTTTTTATCGTTTCGTTTATATTTTACTTTTGAAGCTCTTTCAATTCTTTTTCACTAAAGCGGACTTGACCTTTACTTCACACTTGAGTAGCCGCCAAACAGTATCTTCCCGAAAAATGGGATTGCCGTTCTCATCCCTCTTGGCACTGACCTGTTCGGCAGGCAGAAGTTCTCCTCGACTGATTGGTTTTCATGACCGATAAAGTTATCAAAGCCGTATTTTCCTAATAATATTAGTAATAAGCAGTATTGTTGATGTCATAACGTTGATGGATCTTAGCATCTGGCAATACAAACTTTTGTCCATCTTTTTGAAGATATGCTTCGGTTAATTCAAAATGATCATCAAATTTCAATTTCAACGTGGCAAACTGATTTATTGAAGGTGTACTGATATTGTGCGCTTGATTCCTTCCGGGGAACGCCTGTTGAAATATCTTGTATAACCCGTTTAGTCGGGCATCATCGTATATGATTTTATAATCATTCTGTTCTTGTTCTTCAGTCTTAAATGGATGCAATCTGATGCCCCACCGATTACCCGTTTCTTTGTCTATTAACCATATCCTGATGTAAGTTGGCATCGCCTTCATTGCCTTCTTCTCTTCTTCTATCCTCTCCTTACCGATGGCTGTCCAGCGCTCTGTATTGGCGAATTCCATATAATATTCGCCATTCCATTCTCCTCCATCCACTTCAACTTCCAAATTCCATGGATATTTTGTTTGCATTTGTTTATACCATTCTGCACTGACCTTTTTGGATCCAGCTATATAAGTGTGATAGAAATCGGGGTGTTCTTTACGTACTCTATCTAAGTATTCAGCCCTTCTTTTAGGATCATGATAAAACTCAACATCGTAATACCACATTTCATTAAAGTGGTGTTTAGCAGCCTCTTCTAAAGAAGGTACAATCTCTCTTGCTTGCCAGGACATTAATTCCTTATGGATAAAAGTGCTGGTCAAATTCAACGTAACCCAACCACCAGGCGCAACAGCTAATTCAAAATTATTGGGAGATTCATATCGCGGAGTTTCAGTATCCTCTACTGCATTATTAAATACCCTGTAACTTTTTGCCATCATAGGACGTATCTTGTCTGTCAGAAGGGCTTCGTCCAGCTGATAAAATTTATTTTCAAACTGGGATAAATAGGTAAAAGTCAACCTTTCGGGAAGTAAATCAAACTCTGCTGTTCTTCCCAAATACCCGCCTCTACCCCATATAGAACCTGTACCAAAGAAGTTTCGCAAGACCGTTCCGTTCTGCAAATAAATCAGAACTGTACTTATTAGATACGTCTACCGCATATGCTCCCAACGTCAAATATGAAGAATTTTCCGGTGTGGCGTTAACCAATATAGCCTCCGCCATCTTAACACCCCAAACCATGCCTTTTGCCTGCTCGGGATTGCCATTGCCTTCAATCATTCTATTTAATCCTATGTTTGCCAATACAATGCTGAGGTAACCTGCTGCTACTATTCCTAAAAGGATATTTGTTTTCTTGTGTTTCATTCAGACGACCTGTTGACCAATCTATTGATTCCAATATAGATAAGAGTTAATGATTTCCATCCAATATCTGTAAATTACCCAACCATTGAGCAAAATAAAAATACATGCACAATATTTCCAATGACGGTTTTGATACATTCTGATAATACAGTAGGCATTGACAATCAAAAAGAATGCGTATTTGCCAATTTCCTCCCAAAGCACCTGAAGACTTAATATCATATATTCCATATTACCAACCATTTAAATTTTTTTCTAGGTTTCTAATCGTTAAATTCAAAACAATTCTCTCCGTTTTTTTACATAGATATCTAAATTATTTACATTTTTTTAATGATAAGCCCATATATCTACCTTTGATAATAATTACAGAATATGCAATGCTACCAGGCAATAAGGTGTGCGTAAATAAAAAGGTTCAACGAATATTTCACCTTTAACTGATAAAATAGTTGTATAAGCAATCAAATAAATCATGACAATTGGTTTGATATGATATCTGTGATGATTCCGATGGTAAAGTGGAAAGGATCAATGGGAAGAAGGCCATCTGAAATTTTAGACGGCTTTTTATAACAAAGTGCGGTCAAATCTTTAGGTGTTTTTTGTGAATTATCCTAAAAACTTGACCGCTTGTTTTTAAAACTTCACTGTTTCACCATCTTCTGGAATTGCTACATTTTCAAGCTTATTTGCTTGGATAAATTGGCGTAAATCCTTACGGTAAACGGACATATGGTTTACCGCATCCATGTGCACTGTGATAAGTTTTGTATTTGGTAGCATTTGGCGAGCATGGGCAACATCTTGTAACCCCATAATAATGCCGTCATTCGGAAAAGCTAAAGTACGTGCATCACCGGTGTTCATAATCATTACATCAGGTTTATAACGATTAATGGCTTTGTTTACTTCAGCAGTCCAAATTGTGTCACCAACCAAGTAAACAGTTGGATGGTCTTTCGCTTGGAATGTTACGCCCATCGCCTCATCTAAAATCTCAGCTAATTGTGGTACAGCGTACATTTCTGTTGTGCCGTGAGAACCGCCAGTTTTATTTAAAATAATACCTTCAAACTCCACAGGTTTTTCTAGCGATAAACTGGTTATGTTAGTAAAACCTTGCGCTTTGAGTAGGTCGCTATCTCGTTCATGTTGCACAAAAATTTTGATGGATTTAGGTAAAATTTTTTGTGCAACCTCATCCCAATGATCTTCATGTGTATGAGTCAAAATAATGGCATCAACATCTTTGAAAGTATCTTCTGCTTTCATCGGCAATTCCACAAGTGGATTACGCAAATGGCTATTTAATGTCCCTTCAAAGCCTGCATAACGTCCTTTTTCAGCAAGCATCGGATCAATTAAAAAAGTTTTCCCTGCGTAGTTCAGGCGACCAGTGGCATTGCGGATATGTTGGTAGCTATCAGTGTTTTTAGAGGCAAGCTCTACAGCGAAAGTATTTGCGCTAATAGCCAATTCTGTAGCGCTAATTAAGGTTTTTAAGTTCATTGTTTTTCCTTTTCTATATACGTTATTGAATGAATAAACATATTATAGTGAGAACAAAATTGCGCAAAAATAGATAAAAAATCAATAAACGTAATAATCGGGTCATTTCTATGTTATGCTCATATCAAAGTAGGAGAAATAAAATGAATAAACCCACAGTTGCTTTGATTGTGTATGAACAAATGATGCCCATTCATTTTGCGATGGCATATTCCGTTTTTTCTATGTCGGATTTAAACGGCAAGCCGTTATTTGACTGTAAAATCGTTAGCGATTCGGACAACCTGACAAACTCGCTATTTCACATACATTTAGATGGTGGTTTAGAATGGTTAGAGAATGCCGATATTGTTGTGATGACTGGATGGCATGATACTCAAGTGATGCCGAGTGAGGCTTTATTAACAGCATTACGGCAAGCGTATCAACGTGGTGCGACAGTAGTGGGTTTATGTTATGGCGCCTATGTGTTGGCATGCAGTGGCCTACTTAACGGCAAAAAAGCAACCACACATTGGCTAGGAGATAGTGATTTTACTAGTCGCTTTCCGCAGGTGAAATGGGATTTAAATCCTATTTATTTAGAACAAGATCGACTGATTACCTCAGCAGGAACGGCTGCTTCCATGGATTGTTGTCTTTCTATTGTCCGTAAATTATATGGTGTGAAAATTGCCAATCATATTGCCCGAATACTGGTTATCCCCCCTCATCGTGAAGGCGGACAAGCACAATTTATCGAACGCCCTATTTCTCGTTCCACACCTAATCATAATATCAATGCGTTGCTTGCTTATTTAAATGAAAATCTGACCGCACTTCATTCGACTGATAGTCTTGCAGAACGTTTGTCAATGAGCCGTAGCACTTTCACCCGACATTTTCGCAAAGCAACCGGAATGTCATTAAATCAATGGTTAATTGAAGCAAGGCTACAACGAGCAAGAGAGCTTTTGGAAAGCACAGATTTATCTATCACTGACATTGCAGAACAAAGTGGATTTCATAGCGATACCGCCTTGCGTCAGCACTTCTTGAAAAAACATAAGATTTCACCTAATCGCTGGCGTAAGCAGTTTCAAATTGAGGATGTTTAGATCTTTTTATTTTAAAGTGCGGTCAAATTTTTAGGTGTTTTTGTAAATCTCCATCAAAATTTGACCGCTTGTTTGATCTAAACTCAGTCTATTCATCTTCCCTCTCCTCCTTAGGAAATTTGATTAGAGAAAAATAAAAAAGGTGAGCCAAAATGCTCACCTTCTAAACTAATATTTTGCAATTAGCCAAATACTTTTTCCAAGTGTGCTTGATAGTCTGCTAAATATTGTTCTACTTGTGGATTTTTAATCACATCGTTGCATCAGCTTGATTAGTATTCTCAGCTACTGGAGTAGTCCCTACTCTTCGTTAGCATTTGTTTGCTCCTCACCCTATTTAACTATATTAATAAACTTCTTCTCAAAGAAGTTGAAGTGTAGGAAATCATCACGTTGTTTACACCACAGGTTGAGAAAAATAAGCCTGCAAGATCTCAAACGGCGTATCGCCATTCAAACTGCGGTGCGGCTTCATAGTGTTATATAAATTAACAAAGCGGCACAACTCCTTTTGCCAATGTTCTGGACTGTCAAACGACTGTTTCTCATGCCACATCTTGCTTCGTATTCTACCGTTCCGTCTTTCCTCCAAAAGCCAGAACAAACACAAGTTTTTGGCTGTTTTCATGCCTAATATCCCCTTTTCTTCCTTACCTCTCACAAACATTTAAAACCAACCGCCGACAACACTAAACAGATAAGTCATACCGCTCCATATCCATTTACTCATTGCAACCGTTATCCACCCCATCAGCACCAACACAATCAAACTGAAAAAATCAGGTATATGCATATAAAGCCAAGCCGCAACAGGTTTTCGCCAAAAATCTGATTGCTGCTGTTTCTTTTCCAAAGCCGCATGCATAAACGGGCGCTCCAGATGCAGATCGCTATCTATACCATACTCGCTGCGTACATATTCATTGATGACTTTCAAAGTACGGCGGCTCGGTTGCAGGAAAATATCGATAAGCGTACCGACAACAGGAATCATGCCAAGCACCATATCGGCAAAAGCAAGATATACGGCAGAACGCATTTTATGTTCTGGCACGCCCAACTCCCGTCCCATGCGAAAAGCCTTCATCGTCAGAATAAGTCCGGCAATATCCCCGACAAAGGGGATTAGCGACAATATGGCATCAACGCCGATCCCCTGTTTGGTAAAAGGAATGCAGAACAAACTGTCCATAGTATTGGCATATTTAGCCAACTCGCGCTCACGTCGGATGATTTCCTGACGCTCATAAGGTATAGGTTTATGCTTCATCATGTTTTTATATTGTAGTGGGTTTAACAAAATTTAGAGCGGCACAACATCATGACCGTTTACGGTTATTCTCCATAAAAGTCAATTACAGTATGGCCGCTTGTGACGCAAGGTCGTCTGAAAGGCGGTTTTGCCTGCTTTCGGACGACCTTCGGTCTTAATCCCACCAGTTCTGCCAGCTTCGGACTGCGGGCAGTCCGTCTTTTTTGACCGGCAGGCCGGTGGCGGGGTCCAGGCCTTTGGCGGCGGCGAGTTTCTTCATCAGTTCGTCCGAAGGTTTGGCGGGGGATTCGCCGTCGTAAAACCGCTGGAAGGCGATGGTGCCGTCCCATGCGGGCAGCGGCGCCGGCGGCAGCGGCACGATGTCGTCCAAATCCTCCACTGTCATTTCGGGCATGAATTCCAACCGTGAGTCTATATAATAACCAATCTTCCTGTAACGCTTAGCGCGTTCGGCGTCGGGCGTGACCGTGGTATAGCGGGGCGGCGCATTCGGATGGCGGTAATCGGGGTCAAAGGCTGCACGTAATGCATATGCGGCACTCCCCCCTCCGGCCTTCATCCCCTGCTGCAGCGCTTGCAGCGAGAGCTGGTCCAGTTCGGCAACGGTTTTGTCGCTTTTCGGTTTTTTGCCCTCCCATTTGGTAATCAGCGTATCAGCATCGTTTTGATAGGCAAGTTTGCTTGCATCGCCCCTTCCGGGCTGGCGAAGCGGTGTCCCGCCGAAGCCGAGCAGTAGTAGAATTTCTCGGCAATGACCATGATTTTCCAATATCTTGGATCGTCCGTATGCAGTTCGTTCTTCACCGCATCCAACAGTCCGCCCATCATATACTGCGCTTCGGCATTGCCGCGTTCGGCAGCGCGGCGCAGGTAGGCGGTGGAATCGCCCTTCTCGTGGCTGGGGTCGTAGCCCGCCAGGATGTAGCGGCTCCACCACAGGTCGGCGGTGGCGGGCAGGGTGTCTTCCAGCAGCAGGTTGTAGGCGATGCCTTCGTTTAAGGAATTCTCCACTTCTATGGCGTCGTTGGCGGCCAGGTGTTTCTGCAGCGTCAGGTTGGCGCGCCAGTGGCCGTTGGCGGCGGCAATGCGGTAGTAGTGCAGGTAGTCCAGTACGTTTTTGCGCTGCGACGGGCGTTTGCGGTTATGCAGGTCGTGGTATAGGGCATAGCGGTATAGTTGATCAGCTTCCTGCGGCAAAGAAGGAAACTGTTCTTTGACACAAGTAAATTCTAAGTTTTCAAGTTTAGAGGAATATGAGCCCAAAACTTGCTTGCCTGCATCTGTTTGGGGGTTTCTGACAACATCCATCGCGGATCTTGCCAGCTCCCTGCCGACATCACATGCAGTAAGCAATGGCATGCTAATTAGTATAGTGGATAAAATTTTGATTCTCATATCATCTCCTAATCCAAATCTTGGGTATACACTCGGTCTTTATTTGTTAAATCAAATTCTAACAATGGCATAATTCTAGATTGTTTAGATATTTTTGCATCTTTATTTTTTGTTAAAAGCCTCTCCCACTCTTTAAAAACCCTATTTGACATCACAGGATCAATCAACTGCTCCCCAAGTTTCATGCCTTATCTCGTATGAAGCTGGCTGACTTTCGACAGCTACATTTAATTCACTGTCTATCTGCATACTACGTGTATTGATATTGGCGGAACCGAGCGTAGCGAAGGTATCGTTGATTAGGCAAAGTTTTTACAATCTTTATAGCTATTTCGCAATGCTTCGGCAAATGGGGGAAAACGGAAATACTGATTTTCAAAATAGAAATAGAAAGTTACCCCTTATTTTAAAGTGCGGGCAGATTTTTAGGTGTTTTTGCAAATTCAGTTCAAAATTAGACCGCTTGTGTGCTCTAAACCCAGTCTATTCCTCTTCCCTCTCCCCGTTAGGAAATTTGATTAGATAAAAATAAAAAAGGTAAGCTAAAATGCTCACCTTCTAAACTCATATTTTGTAATTAGCCGAATACTTTTTCCAAGTGTGCTTGGTAGTCTGCTAAGTATTGTTCTACTTGTGGATTTTTAATCACATCGTTACATAAGAATGTTGGCAGACGGGTCAAGCCGATGAACTCGTTGAGTTTGTGGAAAGGCATGTACACAGCATCTACGCCTTTGCCTTCGAAGAAATCGCCTTCACGGGTGAACGCTTCAATCGGCGCATTCCACGTAAGCGAAAGCATGTGTTTTTTGCCTTGCAACAAGCCACCTGTGCCGTAGCCTTCAGTCGGATTGACACGATGGCGGCCATCACTGTGGTAAAGCTTGCCGTGTCCCGCGGTTAATACTTCATCTATGTATTTTTTCACTGTCCAAGGCTCATGCATCCACCAACCTGGCATCTGCCAAATCACGGCATCCATCCACAAGAATTTTTCAACTTCTTCTTCAACATTATAGCCAGCATCAATCACGGTTTCTTGAACATTATGTCCAAGTGCGGTCAAAACTTCTTTCGCTTTTTTATGAAGCGTGTGGTTCAACTCGCCATGTGAATGTCCGAAATCTTTACCACCGTCTAATAATAAAATATTCATTTTTTCTCCTTTAGCTGATAATTTACCGATTACTAAGCACTTTACTAATGCAACAATTTAACCAATCAATAAGCGCCAACGATTAAACGTACTACTCAAATTCGAGAGTTTGATAGAAGTTAAAAGCGCAATAAAAAAGCCTTGAAGTCATTATTTTCAAGGCTTTAAAGTCTTTAATAGGACTTGATAGGTTTATTTTGTGGTGGAGCTGGCGGGAGTTGAACCCGCGTCCGAAATTACTCTACCTTCAGTACTACACGTTTAGTCTCGTCTTTAATTTCACTTAAGCATGCGGACAGACACGCTAAACTTAAGCTAGTTTGATTCAATTTAGTGCTTCGATCCTCAAACAGCGGCTTCCACACGATCTCGTTTTGGTTTGACTCCGCTTTATCCCCGTCTTACGAGCGGAAGCTGGGGAGCGAAGGCTATGAGCAGGTTATTAAGCTGCTAAAGCGTATTGTTCGTCGTTTGCGACTATTTTTTTGCGGTTTATTTACGAGGCCTACCGCACCTCGACGTGCACCTTGGGCTTCGCTAATCCCGTCGAATCCAGAATCAGCCCCAAAATTGTTCGGCAGTTTATCAAAAAATCCAAGAAAGGAAAAGAAGCTATTTATTAACCAGAGAAGTTAGGGTAAAATTTTGCCACTTTTTTATAAGGAATCGAATAATGAAAACATTAAAATCTCTAACCGCACTTTCATTAGGTGCATTATGTTTAGCGTTTAACACGCAAGTTATTGCAAAAGAAGCGACACCCGCAAAAGCAACACAAGCCCCACAACAAGCGGTAAAAGCGAGTGATAACATCGACAAATACCTTGCCATCAATATTGGTAATCGTGAAATGGTGGTTGATGAAAATGGCCAAGCGTTAAGTGCATTCAAACATGAAATCACTAACATTGGGCAAAAGCCAATCAAAAATATTCAATGGGTGGGCGTGTATGTGAATAACCGCAAAGTTATTTATAGCCAAGATATGCAAATCAATTTAGAAACCCCATTACAACCAGGCAAATCCATAAATATTAATTTACAAATTCCGTTTGTTCAATTGGCTGAAGATGCACGTAAAGTCTTTATGAACCAACAAGAAAAAATTGATGTTTATCCTATTGAACGCGTTATCCAGTTTGGTGATAAAACCGTTCTTTCTGATCGTTAATTCTCTTATCTAGCCCACGTAATGTGGGCTTTTTAACAACTGTACGCTTGAACAGTTATTTTCTTTTCGATATACTAAAAACACGCCTAATTTTGACCGCACTTACAGCATGAATTCCACCCGAAAAATCATTCACATTGATATGGATTGCTTTTATGCCTCTGTTGAAATCCGTGAAAATCCAACGCTACAGGGCAAACCTGTCGCAGTGGGGGGGAGTTCTCGACAACGTGGTGTACTCACTACCTGTAATTATGAAGCTCGAAAATTTGGACTGCACAGTGCGATGCCGACAGCACAAGCTATCAAAAAATGTCCAAACCTGATTTTAGTGCCCGTTAATATGCCCCTTTATAAACAGGTATCCGCACAAATTCATCAGATCTTTCAACGCTATACTTCTATTATTGAGCCACTTTCCTTAGATGAAGCTTATTTGGATGTCACGGATTGTACACAATGTTCAGGATCTGCCACTTGGATCGCACAAGAAATTCGCCAAGCCGTTTTTGATGAATTAAAGCTGACCGCCTCTGCTGGTGTGGCGCCCCTTAAATTTCTCGCCAAAATTGCTTCCGATATGAATAAACCAAATGGGCAATTTGTGATTCAACCTCATGAAGTTGAGCAGTTTGTAAAAACACTGCCATTGAAAAAAATCCCTGGCGTAGGCAAAGTCACCTCTGAACGTTTACTGAAAATGGGCTTAGAAACTTGCGAAGATGTGCAAAAACTCGACCAATCTATTTTGTTAAATATCTTCGGTAAAATGGGCAAGCGAATTTGGGATTTTAGCCATGGCATTGATGATCGTGAAATTCAAGCGCATCGGGAAAGAAAATCTATCGGCGTAGAACGCACTTTATCCGAAAATATTCGTCATCTCGAACAAGGCATAGCATTGTTAGATAATCTCTATACCGAGCTTATTCGTCGTATTGAACGAAGCGGGCCGAATATCCCCTTAACCGCTTTTCGAAAAATTGGGGTGAAATTAAAGTTTGAAGATTTTCAGGTGACGACCTTAGAAAAAACAGGCTTAACTTTATCGTTAGAAAGCTTTCAGCAATTACTGGAACAAATTTGGCAACGTAGCCATGGGAAATCCATTCGTCTTGTGGGATTACACGTGACGTTACCAGAAGAAAGCCATTTAGAACAAATGAGTTTGTGGTAAAATACAAAAGAAAATGACCGCACTTTTATTCATTCCATCAGAGTAGGATAATGAAAAACAAAAGTGTGGTCATTTTTGATGAATTTGTTGAGTTGGTCGATAAGCCGAGTTCTGTCGTGGACAATCATTCCTCTAGGCGACAAATTACTCTGCCGCTCAAGCAACCTACCCGAACTCTGGACGGGCCACCCATTGAGTTCCTATTTGGTCTTGCTACGAGTGGAGTTTACCTTGCTGCACGTTGTTACCAACGGCACGGTGTGCTCTTACCACACCCTTTCACCCTTACCGTTTTCACGGCGGTCTGCTCTCTGTTGCACTGGTCGTCGGCTCACGCCGCCCGGACGTTATCCGGCACTCTGCCCTTTGTAGCTCGGACTTTCCTCTCGTTTACTTGTCCCACTAGGTCGTGCGAACACGGTTAAGGGCTTCAATAAACCAGCGATTGTCTAACCAACTCGCGGCGTAGTATAGGGGGGAATTCAAAGAGCGGTCAAATTTTCATTCTTATTTTTAATAACTTCCGTTAGAATAGTCCTGCAAAACACGGTTATTTTCAACCGCACTTTTATCATAAGGATTTCCTATGAATTATTTACAAATCGCACGAGAAACGCTTTCTGTCGAAAGCCAAGCGCTTGCACAACTAAGCCAACGCTTGGATGATGAGTTTTCTCAAGTTGTGGATCTTATCCTTGCTTGCGAAGGTCGTTTAGTCATCGGTGGTATTGGTAAATCGGGGCTAATTGGCAAAAAAATGGTGGCGACTTTTGCCTCAACGGGTACGCCAAGTTTCTTCCTTCACCCAACCGAAGCCTTTCATGGCGATTTAGGTATGTTAAAACCCATCGACATTGTGATGCTGATTTCTTATAGCGGTGAAACCGATGATGTAAATAAACTCATTCCAAGTTTGAAAAACTTTGGCAATAAAATTATTGCATTAACCAGCAATAAAAACTCAACGCTTGCTCGCCATGCGGATTATGTTTTGGATATCACTGTCGAACGCGAAGTCTGTCCAAACAACCTTGCACCAACCACTTCTGCGTTAGTGACTTTAGCCTTAGGCGACGCACTTGCAGTTTCATTAATTACAGCGCGTCATTTCCAACCGGCTGATTTTGCGAAATTCCATCCGGGTGGCAGCCTTGGTCGTCGTTTGTTATGCAAAGTAAAAGATCAAATGCAAACTCGATTACCGATTACCACACCAGATACCAGCTTCACTGATTGCTTAACTATTATGAATGAAGGTCGTATGGGTGTGGCATTAGTCATGGAAAACCAACAACTTAAAGGCATTATTACCGATGGTGATGTGCGCCGAGCATTAACAGCTAATGGTGCTGACACACTTAATAAAACCGCGAAAGAATTGATGACCTCGTCACCAAAAACTATTCATGAAAATGAATTCTTAGCGAAAGCGGAAGACTTGATGAAAGAGAAGAAAATTCACTCTCTTGTTGTGGTCAATGATGAAAATAATGTTGTGGGCTTAGTGGAGTTCTCAAGCTAATGATTAACAAAAAATTAAAGAAAATTAAATTGGTCATCACCGATGTCGATGGCGTATTAACTGACGGACTACTCCATTATGATGCAAATGGCGAAGCGATTAAAAGTTTCCATGTGCGCGATGGACTTGGTGTCAAAATGTTGATAGATGCAGGTATTCAGGTAGCCGTATTATCAGGCAGAGATTCGGCGATTCTGCGTAAGCGAATTAGCGATCTCGGGATTAAGTTGTTCTTCCTTGGTAAACTTGAAAAAGAAAGTGCTTGTTTGGATCTCATGAAACAAGCAGGTGTTACCGCAGAACAAACAGCCTATATCGGTGATGACAGCGTAGATCTCCCCGCTTTTGCAACCTGTGGCCTTTCTTTTGCCGTGGCAGATTCTGCACCTTATGTGCAAAATGCCGTGGATTATGTGCTTGCACTTGGCGGCGGGAAAGGCGCTTTCCGAGAAATGTCCGATATGATTTTACATGCGCAGGGCAAAGATGAAGTCTATACTTCAGCCAAAGGCTTTTTAAAATCAGTCAAAAATATGGGACAATAACACCTATAACACTATTCAAAATACCTAAAAAAATAACCGCACTTTGATTATTCAGAAGTGCGGTTATTTCTTTTTATGTTTTATTGATTTGCTGGTAATGCACCTGAATTCCAAGTCGGTGCTTCAGCTGGTTTCTTCACTTGTAACATAAAGCGCTGATTTACCGTTGCTTGTGGTTGAACGATCGTACCCGATGGAGTCGAGAACGAAATACCGCCTTTCAACAATTGTTGTACACTACCGGTATTAAACTCTGCGCCTTTCCAACCAAGGTTGAAATCATAACCCGATGAAACCCAGAACTCTGAATTTTTACGTACCAAATGTTGATACTTCGGTGTAATCGCAATATGTACCAACACACGATCGCCTAAAGAATTCAATTCAAACTTACGAACGGTTCCCACTTCAACACCACGATAAAGCACAGGTGAGCCTTCCGTTAAATTCATCGCATCACTGGTTTCCAAAATAAATGGCACGCCATTGCTGTATTTATTTCGAGGTTGTGCAGTTTGTGCTAAATTAAACTGTGTTTTTGATGGACCTTTGCCTAACTCAATATCAATGTAAGGCTGTAAAAGGCTATCTAAGTTTTCAATTCCACCCGCTGAGATTTGTGGGGAAATCACTTTAAATACAGTACCCTCTTTTGCAATCATCCCCATATAACTTGGGTTAATTAATGCTTTTGCTGTGATACGATTTGTTTTTTGATCAAGTGCAATCTGCTCGACCTCACCCACATTCATACCAAGATAACGCAAGCTCATTCCTTTACTTAAAGCGGTTGCATCATCTGTGAGTAACGTAATCACTTGTCCTGCTGATTTGGCTCGCAGTTCACTTGGATAAAGGGTTTTATTTTTGCCTGATCCTGTATTATCAAAACTAATCGCCCCTTTTAATGAACGAGCAACCGGAGAAGCCTGAATACTAATGCCTTTCGGCGTAATATCAATCTGTGCCGCACTTTCTACCCAGAATACACTTTTATCTGTGAGAAGATCTTGATAAGCAGGATAAATATACACATCAATATCAAAATTATTTGTTTTTGGTCTTACGTTAATAATTTTACCCACTTCAAACTGACGATAAAGTACCACTGATCCTTTGCTAATACTTGGCAAATTAGTGGAATGTAGCACAATACTTGGATTCACTAAGTTACCCGTAATACCCGTTTCTGCACTACTGATATCTTTATAAAGTGGATAGCTTGAATGTGGAGCACCACTTCCTTTTTTGGGTAATACTCTCACCCCACCTTGTAGCCATTTTGATGGCGTTGCTGATTCAAAACGCAATCCGTCAATACCAAAACTGACATCAAAATTAGAGGCAGCCACAAATTGAGTATTTCATGAATAAGATTGCGATATTCTGCCGCAATTGCCGCTTCAAATTTCACACCATCAACATTTAAGTGCTGCTTCACAATTTGACCAATAGCAATATTGTTATAAAACACCGATTGTCCTTCAGCAATACCATAAGTTTCTGGTGCGGTTAAGGTTAAAATCAACGTATTCGGTGCTTTGAGCAATAACTCATGTTCTCGAATCACATCAAATTGCGTTTTGCTTTCTCCACTACCCGGAATAATTTCAAAATAATCTCCGCGGAAGAATTTTTTCGGATTAGCCACATCACCCAAATCTAACTTACGGTTTTTTAACACAATACGTGTATTTGTTTTTAAGAGGTTAGCTTGGTTTGGATCGATTAATAATGTGCCTTTTAAAATTTCTTCATTATTTTCGTCCGCACTTAAAGATGAAAGAAGACCCACTTGCTCATCACCATAATAAACCGAGGTTTGCCCAGCATCTAAACCTGCAGTCACTGGAATAGTCACCTCAACTTCAATACCTCGTTTAGCCGCTTGCAAGTTAGAATAAAGTGTATAGTGGCTATTAGTCACAGCTTTGTGGGCTATCTGGCGGTGAATCAAATGATACCGCACCTTGCACCACTGAATTTAAACTATCAATCTCTACATTCACACCTGATGCATTAATGTTAGCGTTGATACCACTGATATTCCAGAAGCGTGAATCTTTCTTCACAAAACGAGCAAAGGCTTTATCAATCACCACATCAATTTCAACTTTATTCTCTTTATTGAAGCGGTAATCATAAATTTCCCGACCGGCATTTTTTTGAAGTAAACAGAAGCCCCAATCGAAATCGAACCTAAATCATCCGAAATTAAATGAATTAATAAATCGCCAGGATTGACTTGTGCAATAGGGCCTTGTTCTTCCGCAATAAATTCATCTTCTGAATCCCCATCACCTGGCTGAAGCGTAATGTAATTTCCTGACACTAAAGAGTCTAAACCTGAAATCCCCGCGAGCGATACGCTCGGTTGCACAAGCCAAAATTTAGTATTTTCCTTTAACACATCGGTGGCTTCAGAATGAATACTTGCCTCAACTTTCACTTTTTGCATATTGTCAGTAAAGTTAACCTTCTTCACAACACCAATTTGCAAACCTTGATAGCGAATCGGTGTTTTATCTGCAACCAACCCTGCACCATTAGAAAACGTGATCGTAATCATCTTTCCTTGTTCTTGCACAATTTGGAAAAATAAAATCGCACCAATACATAATGCAATAAAAGGTAACAACCAAAACGGTGAGATGCGTTTATTCTTACGTAATAACGCTTCTACATTGTTATATTGCTTATCAATAGATTGAGATTCTGGTTTATTGTTTTCTGTCATAAATTTTCCAAATTAATCGACTATCAAACTGAGAAGTTGAAATCATAGTTAAAAACACTGCTGCACCGAAATAAAATGCGGCAGGGCCTACAGTAAAATTAATAATCTGTCCGCGTGTCACTAGAGACATCATCAAAGCTAACACAAAAAGATCCAGCATTGACCAACGTCCTACAAAGTGAACGATATGTAATAGCCGCATTTGCCATTTAATTGAATGTCGCCATTTAAAATGCACACTAGCCAGTAAATATAACATAATGAGAATTTTGCTTACTGGCACAAAAATACTGGCGAAGAATACCACGAAAGCAACAAAATAGCTGCCCATACTTATAAATGACATCACACCCGACATCAAGGTATCCTGTGACAAACTTCCTGTTAAATAAACGCCAGATATTGGGAGTAAGTTTGCAGGGAAAAGCATGATAATCCCCGCCACTAATGTCGCCCAAACGCGTTGTAATTTTACACTCTCTGGTATTTCAATAAGCGATGCACAACGTGGGCAAATTGCTCGATTACGGTGATCGTATTCTTGATCTTCTTTTAAAAAAGTGTAATCACAGGCTGTACAAAGTTCTAGCGGTTTATCACTTTTGGTAACTGGTTTCTGCTCGGGATAAAAATCATGCCATAAGTCATCTAAATTAATTTTAATGAACAATAAAGTGGTTAAAAGTGCAGTAAAAACAAAAGCAATTAAATACACATCCACTTCTAATGTGGCATATTCGCGCACTTTAAACATGGTAACACCGAGTGCAACTAAATATACGTCAAACATGACCCAAGGCTTAATATATCCCACAAATAATAAGACATTACGAGGCTTAATTTTGAGTAATTTAGAAAGCTGCAACATAATGACTAAAATCGCAAAAGATACAGGCATTAAAACAGCACAGATAAAAATCATAAATGCAGTATAGGAATATCCCTCCACTGCCATTTTCCAAATTCCTTTCCAAACAGAAGCATCAATTTTAGTACCTAGTAAATCTAAGCTTAATAAAGGATAGCCTAAAGCAAATGGCATTAAAATTAAGATAGAAAGGGCGATTAATGAACAACGTTTAAGTGACCAACGACTTCCTGATTGCAATTTATGATGGCAACGCGGACATTGCGCGTGTTCCCCTTCTTGCGGACGACGAACAGACACTGTTGCATCACATCCTATGCAACGCACTAGTCTATAAGTGGCATGAGTAAAATCAGGTGTTTTTGTCATTATGTTTTCAGAAATTATAAAAGTGGACTATTTTAGCCTGAATTAAGGGAATTTGTGAAGTTATTCATTAGAATTAGAAACGGAATTATTCTGTCCAACCATTGTCAATCCTTATAAAAGTGCGGTAAACTGTGCAAGTTTTTATTTTTTATCCTAGGAAAACTCAGAAATGACAGATTCTCAAGTTGAAGCCCAAGTTGAAAATAGTGCTGAAGGCGTTCAAAAATTAACTGATACAAAAGCGATCATTGCATATCTTGTGGAAAAATTCCCACTTTGCTTTATTGCAGAAGGTGAAGCTAAACCATTAAAAATTGGTCTTTTCCAAGATCTTGCTGAAGCATTAAAAGATGATGAACGTGTCAGCAAAACTCAATTACGTCAGGCTTTACGTCAATACACCTCCAACTGGCGCTATTTACATGGCTGTCGAGAAGGTGCTGAGCGTGTGGATTTATACGGCAATCCTGCTGGTGTATTAGATGCAGAACACGTTTCTCATGCAGCTCAGCAATTAGCTGAAGCAAAAGCCAAATTTGCAGAAAAACGTAAAGCAGAATTAGCAACGAAAAAAGCACAACAAAAACGACCTGCTCGTAGACCAAATTCAAATCAAGCAACTCGCAAACCGAAAGCACCACAAGTGAAACTAAGTGCGGTTGATTTCACAACACTTTCTGCGGGTAGCAAAGTGAAAGTAAAAGTGGCTGAACAAGCAAAAAATGCGACGGTATTAAATGTAGAAAAAGACGGTGCTCGCGTAGAACTTGAGAATGGTTTAGTGATGACTGTCACCGCAGATCGTTTATTTGCCTAATAATTTATTTCTTATCGGGAAAGGTTAAATGAAATTACATACAACCAAAAGTCTTATTGCGACAGCAATTTTAGGTGCGTTATTTCTTCATTCGTCTGACACATTTGCCGTGCAGCCGAAATTAAAGCAAAGTGATATTACGATTCCTTCGGCAACTGACGCAAACCAGTTAGCAACGAAGCGTGCAACAACGCGTTTAACACAATCACATTATCGTAAATTCCAGCTTGATGACGCCTTTTTCCGAAAAAGATTTTTTTGATCGTTATATTAAAAGCTTAGATTACAGCCATAACACCTTTTTTAAAAATCAGATATTGATGATTTACGTGCTAAATATGGTTCTAAATTAGATGATCAACTTAATGAGGGCGATCTTTCAGCTGCATTTGCGATTTACGATCTGATGATGAAACGTCGCTATGAACGTTATGCTTATGCATTATCTTTTATTAGATCAAGAACCTGATTTAAAAGGTAATGATCAAATTGAGATCGATCGTGAAAAAGCCGCTTTCCCAGCAACGGAAGAAGAAGCGAATAAACTTTGGGAAGAGCGCGTCAAAAATGATGTGATCAGCCTCAAGTTAAAAAGATAAAAAAATGGCCTGAAATTAAAGAAAAAAACTCACTAAACGTTACAATTTAGCGATTCGTCGATTAACTCAAACTAAAGCGGATGACATTGTTCAAATTTATATTAATGCTTTTGCTCGAGAAATCGACCCACATACAAGCTATCTTGCACCTCGTACTGCAAAAAGCTTTAATGAAAGTATGAACCTTTCTTTAGAAGGGATTGGCGCAACATTACAATCTGAAGATGACGAAACTAGCATCAAATCTTTAGTGCCAGGAGCACCAGCTGAACGCAGTAAAAAATTACAAGCGGGCGATAAAATCATTGGTGTGGGCCAAGAAAAAAAGGCGAAATCGAAGATATTATCGGTTGGCGTTTAGAAGATATCGTTGACAAAATTAAAGGTAAAAAAGGAACAAAAGTTCGTCTTGAAATTGAACCTGCAAAAGGTGGAAAAAGCCGTATTGTTACCTTAGTTCGCGATAAAGTACGTATTGAAGACCAAGCTGCAAAACTCACTGTTTCTAAAGTAGAGGGTGAAACGGTTGGTGTCATTAAAATCCCAAGTTTCTATATTGGTCTAACTGATGATGTGAAAAAATTATTAGTAGATGCTGAGAAGAAAAAAATTGGCGCTTTAATTGTGGATCTTCGTGAAAATGGCGGCGGTGCGTTAACGGAAGCCGTCGCATTGAGTGGTTTATTCATTACTGATGGTCCGGTGGTTCAAGTTCGTGATGCTTATCAACGTATTCGTGTACACGAAGATGATGACAATGCTCAGCAATATAAAGGGCCATTGCTAGTAATGATTAATCGTTTCAGTGCATCTGCCTCTGAAATTTTTGCTGCCGCAATGCAAGATTACAATCGTGGAATCATTATTGGGCAAAATACCTTTGGTAAAGGTACAGTACAACAAAGTCGTTCATTAAACTTTGTTTATGATTTAGACCAAACACCACTTGGTGTGCTGCAATATACTATCCAAAAAAATTCTATCGAATTAATGGTGGTTCAACCCAATTAAAAAGGTGTGTCAGCAGATATCAATTTCCCTGAAATTATTGATGCAAAAGAAATTGGTGAAGAAAAAGAAGATAACGCATTGCCTTGGGATAAAATTCCAGCAGCGACTTATTCTGAAACCAATAAAGCACGTAAAGATGTTGAAGCATTAAATGAAAAACATCTAGAACGTATTGCAAAAGATCCTGAATTTATTGCTTTAAATGAAGATCTTAAAATCCGTGATGAACGTCGTGAGCGCAAATTCTTGTCATTGAATTTCCAAGAACGCAAAGCGGAAAATGACAAAGATGATGCAAGACGTTTAAAAGATTTAAATGATCGTTTTAAACGTGAAGGTAAAAAAGCATTAAAAGATATTGATGATTTACCGAAAGACTATGAAGCGCCAGATTTCTTCTTAAAAGAAGCGGAAAAAATGGCAGCTGATTTAGTGAAACTCAATGCTAATCAACAAAAAAAGTGGATGCTGAAATAAAACAAGAAGCGGCAAAAAGCAACAAAATAACGATTATTTTGACCGCACTTTAGCAGATAAAAAAAACTGAAGTGCGGTTATTTTTTTATGAATATTTTTAAAGGTACAGTAATGTTAAAAGGAACAATGAAATTAAGCTCATTAGTCTTATCATTATCAATGATGACATCAGGTTGTGCGTTAGCAGACTGGGCAAAAACAGTTGGGCAACCTCAACAAGCCGAAAATAAAGGCGTTGATATGTCTAAATTAAGCCCTGAAGAGCGTGCAAAACTTGAAGCGGAAATCAAAGAAGATCAAGCTCGCCTAGCAGCTGAAAAGCAAACCATGCTAGAGATGTCATTAACTCATGAAATTGGCGAACAAAATCTGCAGTTCAAACCAATTTTGGCAAAATTATATGCCGATAATAAATATGACTTAATGTGGAAAGACAAGGCTGCAGAAAAACAATTCCTACGCGAATATGCAGCAATGGTAGCATCTGGTATTTCTAAACGTTCGGCACAATCATTAATCAATTTACATAACGCTGAAAAGACTGGCGGCCTTACCTACGATGTGTTGTTAAGTGATGCTTTCCTTGATTACTTGTATTACAGCAAGAACGTAAATCAACAAGCACAACGTTGGTTATATGCAACGAATGCTTACAAACCAGAATTACCAAATCAAGAAATTATTGACCAATGGCAAAGTGCGGTTAAAAACAATGCGGTTTCTGACTTTGTGAATGGATTATCTAACCATAATCGTTTATACCGTGAAACTGTACAATCGCTCCCGTCAATGATTTCAGCTTCAGGTATTTCTGCGATGGGTAAAAAACTTGCTCTCAATGCTCAGCGTTTACGTGTTATTCCTGATTTTGAAAATGGGATTTTCGTTAATATTCCAAGCTATCAATTAAAATATTATCGTGATGGTAAAGCGCTTCTAGAATCACGCGTCATTGTGGGTAAAAATGAACGCCGTACGCCAGTGATGTACAGCCGTCTGAGTAATGTGGTGGTGAATCCACCTTGGAATGCCCCAACACGTTTAATCAATGAAGATATTTTACCGAAATTAAAACGTGACCCAAGCTATGCTACTGCGCACAACTACTCTATCTTAGATAGCAAAGGCAATACTATTAACCCTCACTCTATTAATTGGAGTAGCATTGGTAATAAATTCCCTTACCGTATTCGTCAAGCAGCGGGAGATAGTGCATTAGGTAACTATAAATTTAATATGCCAAGCTCAGATGCGATTTATCTTCACGATACACCAAATCATAGCTTATTTAGCAAAAAAGATCGTGCATTAAGCTCTGGTTGTGTACGTGTAGAGAAATCAGATCAACTTGCCTCTATCTTGTTAAAGAAGCAGGCTGGTCAGAAGATAAAAAACGTAATGCTTTAGCGAGTAAAAAAACTGTATCGGCTAACATTCGTACAAATGACCCTGTATTCTTATATTATGTAACTGCATGGGTGGAAAATGGTCAAACACAAGTTTTACCAGACATTTATAAATACGATGATGCAGCAAGTTTTAGCGGTATTGATTGGGCGGTTGTAAAAAAATATCTTTAAAAATGGTTTACACTAGAACTTTTTAATACAAAAATTGTCTAGGGTGAAAGATAGGTAATAAAAGAGACTATAAAATGGGTAATATTGACAAAAATCGTCGCAAATGGCTTTCGTTAGGTGGCATTGTTTTAGGCGCAAGCATGATGCCAACTTCGGTATTAGCCATGGTCTCTACACCCAAACCTCGCATTCTCAGCTTTTATAATGTCAACACCAATGAACGATTAAGTGGTGAATTCTCTGCGACAACAGGGTTTAGTCGTTCACTACTTGGTAAACTTGATTACTTTATGAGAGATCGCCGTACAGACCAAGTGCGTCGTATGGATCCCAATCTCTTCATGAAGTTTTATCATTTACAAAGTGATTTGGGCTTACGTACTGCACAAATTGATGTGATTTGTGGCTATCGTAGTGCGGCAACAAATGCTATGCGTCATCGCCAAAGCCGAGGTGTAGCAAGCAATAGCTATCATATTAAAGGCCAAGCTATCGATTTTAGAATCCCTGGAGTGTCTTTAGCAAGATTACGCCAAGCTGCTGAAAATCTAGAGAACGGTGGTGTGGGATATTATCCTTACAGTAATTTTATTCACGTGGATACCGGCCCTGTAAGAACATGGCGTGGTGCATAAAACGATTCAATTTTAAACCGCACTTTAGTGCGGTTTTTTGTTATCAACGATAAGGAAAAAAGATGAATATTGAAATTATTCCAGTTACAGCCTTTCAGCAAAATTGCTCACTTATTTGGGATGATGAAAAAAATGCGGCAATTATCGATCCTGGTGGTAATGCGGAAAAGCTTATTCAACGTATTGAGGAATTAGAATTAAACCTAAAAGCAGTCTTATTAACGCATGGTCATCTTGATCATGTAGGAGCAGCTGAAGCGATTCGCGATCATTTTAACATTGAAATCTGGGGCTCACAGGAAGAAGATCGTTTCCTATTTGAAAGTCTACCACAACAATCTCAGCAGTTTGGCTTACCTTATATTTCCGCGTTTACGCCCGATCGCTGGTTTAATCAAGAAGGCGAAAAAATTCAAATTGGCACATTTACCTTTGAAATTCTTCACCTTCCTGGTCATACACCTGGCCATGTTGGTTTTATTGAACACGAAAAAAATATCGCCTTTACCGGTGATGTCCTTTTCCAAAACAGTATTGGTCGTACAGACTTCCCTCGCGGGGATTTCGATACATTGATCTCATCAATCAAGAATAAATTATTTACATTAAATGATGATATGCTTGTCATTGCGGGACATGGTCCTTACACAACCATTGGACAAGAAAAACGAAGCAATCCGTTTTTGAAGTAAAGATCTGAATTTAGGGTAAAAAAAAGCTCCTAATTTCTTAGGAGCACCAAAAAGGAATTTATGAATAAAATCTCTAAAGTTTAGCTTTATCAAAGGAATCTCGATAAAACGCTAACGATTATATTGACATATTATGACAAATGCAAGCTTTCTTTACACTAATTTACAAATCTTTACAGTTTGCTATTTTTATAACCACTTCGACGGCTTTTTCCATCCCTTCAAGGGTCACTAATTCATGTTTGCTATGGAAATTATAGCCACCAGTAAAGATATTTGGACAAGCTAAGCCTTTTTCCGCTAAAAATGCCCCGTCGGTTCCACCCCGTATTGATTTGTGATTTGGTGTTATACCGCAAGCTTTCATTGCTGCATCAGCAAGTTTAATCGCCTGTGGAACATTTTTGACAGTGTCATACATATTTTTGTAACTGTCTTCAATGACACATTCCACGGGCTCTTTCAGGCTTTTATCTCTATTAAATTTTTCTACAAGTTGATAAATAAATGCCTTACGTTGCTCAAAATTAGCTTGTTCAAAATCTCGGATGAGATAATGTAGCTCAACTTTCTCAATATCCCCTTTAAAATCATCTAGATGGAAAAAACCCTCTTTTCCTGATGTTTTTTCGGGGACATCATCTTTTGGAAAACCTTGTTGAAACTCACAAGCTAATGTAAGCGCATTCACTAATTTATTTTTAGCATACCCCGGATGAATACCTCGTCCCTTAAAGGTTATTTTTGCCGTTGCTGCATTAAAATTCTCATACTCGAGCTCGCCCACTTCTCCTCCATCGATGGTATATGCCCAATCACAAGGAAAATCCTCCAATGGGAAATAATGCATTCCTAAGCCAATTTCTTCATCAGGCGTAAATGCAACCCGAATATTGCAATGTGGTATATTTTCCCGTTGCAAGACAGAAAGTGCGGTCATAATTTCTGCGATTCCAGCTTTATTATCTGCACCAAGTAAAGTGGTTCCATCTGTCACAATCAAGGTTTTGCCAATAAGCTGATGTAAAAATGGATAATATACGGGACTAATAAACTCTTCCCCTAAACCTAATGCAATATCTCCTCCCCGATAATTTTCGATCACTTCAGGTTGAACATTTTTACCGCTGCATTGTGGGGATGTATCAAGGTGGGAAATAAAACCTATGGTTTGTATTAATTCAGGGATGATTTGAGGGTAAATAAGCTGTAACGACGGCATGCTTAGTCACATTGATATCTTGTAAGCCTAGTTCAATTAATTCTTGCTGCAAATGCAAAGCCAGCTTCATTTGCCCAGCAGAACTTGGCGAATGTTTTGCAGACGATTTAGATTGCGTATCAAACGCAACATAAGTTAAAAATCGCTGTAATAATTCATTGTTATTATGTTCTTCCATTTTTAAATTCTCCTTTATATCAACCCTAGTCTAATCCCAAAAATTCGTTGCAGTTCTTGATATATAACAAGAAAGTGGAGAGTTATAAAATTTTCTGAAAAAAGTGCGGTCAGTATTTCAATAAAATTTTTCCTAAAAACGTGATTAAATCCTTTTCATCATTAACAATTCGCTATATCATATCCGTTCAATTTTATGTCGCCCCTGCATCATTTTTGCAGGTTTATTTCTACTCAGTACCGATTAAATTGGTGAAATTAGGGAGAAAACCAAAGCTAGTGGAAAATCTGGTTCAAAAGCCTATTATTGAGCTTCGTTCAATCAAAAAATCCTATGGTTCTAACACAATTATTAATGATTTTAATCTAACCATTAATAACGGTGAATTCGTCACAATTCTTGGCCCATCCGGCTGTGGTAAAACGACAGTATTGCGTTTATTAGCGGGTTTAGAAGAATTAGATGAAGGTCATATTATTTTGGACGGTGAAGATATTACTAATGTTCCGGCAGAAAAACGCCACATTAACACCGTATTCCAAAGTTATGCGTTATTCCCGCATATGACCATTTTTGATAACGTGGCTTTTGGTTTGCGTATGCAAAAAGTGGCAGAAAGTGAAATTAAACCTCGCGTTCTGGATGCATTGCGTATGGTGCAATTAGAAGAAATGGCCGATCGTAAACCAGCTCAACTTTCTGGTGGTCAGCAACAACGTATCGCGATTGCTCGAGCTGTTGTGAATAAACCAAAAGTGTTGCTACTTGATGAATCTTTATCTGCGCTGGATTATAAGTTACGTAAACAAATGCAAAATGAACTTAAACAATTACAGCGTCAACTTGGCATTACCTTTATTTTCGTTACCCATGATCAAGAAGAAGCGATCACCATGTCTGACCGTATCGTCTTATTACGTAAAGGTAAAATTGCACAAGATGGTTCACCACGTGAAATCTATGAAGATCCAGCTAACTTATTCGTTGCTCGCTTCATCGGCGAAATTAACGTATTTGATGCAACTGTGATTGAACGTAAATCTGACGATGAGCTACTTGCCAATGTAGAAGGTCGTGTATGTGATATTCACACCAGTATCTCTGCTGAAAAAAAGGTCAAAAACTACAAGTATTATTACGTCCTGAAGATATTGTGATTGAAGAGCTTGACGAAAATGAGCACTCAAAATGCAATTATTGGTCGCATTGTGGATCGTACCTATAAAGGGATGACACTTGAGTCTACGGTCGAATTTGATCACAACGGTAAACGCGTATTAGTGAGCGAGATTCTTTAACGAAGATGACCCACATATGGATCACAGCGTTGGTCAACGTGTAGGTATTACATGGCACGAAGGTTGGGAGGTTGTACTCAACGATGAAGATAATCAATAATAAATTTCAGAAAATTACTGTTGCAATTATCTTCAGTTGGTTAATCTTCTTTGTGCTAATTCCAAACTTATTGGTTTTAACCGTAAGTTTTTTAACCCGAGATGGTAGCGACTTTTATGCTTTGCCATTTACTTTAGATAACTACACTAACCTGTTTAATCCGCTTTATGCACAGGTTGTGTGGAATTCATTGTATATGTCTGGCATCGCGACGATTATTTGCTTACTCATTGGCTATCCATTTGCCTTTATGGTCAGCAAAATTAATCCAAAATATCGTCCATTCTTATTGTTCCTTGTGGTATTGCCATTCTGGACAAACTCACTTATTCGTATCTATGGGATGAAAGTATTCCTTGGTGTGAAAGGTGTGTTAAATACCATGTTAATGGATATGGGCATTTTGAGTGAACCTATTCGTATTTTAAATACCGAAGTAGCTGTAATCATTGGTTTAGTGTATCTCCTTTTACCATTTATGATACTACCGCTCTACTCTGCTATTGAAAAATTAGACGGACGTTTATTAGAAGCGGCAAGAGATTTAGGCGCTAATGCTGTTCAACGTTTCTTCCGTGTTATTTTGCCATTAACCATGCCTGGTATCGTAGCCGGTTGTTTATTAGTATTACTACCTGCAATGGGTATGTTCTACGTGGCTGACTTACTTGGTGGTGCGAAAGTATTATTAGTCGGTAACGTGATTAAGAGTGAATTCTTAATTTCTCGTAACTGGCCATTTGGTTCAGCGATCAGTATCGGCTTAACCATCTTAATGGCATTGTTGATTTTCGTTTACTATCGTGCAAATAAATTGTTGAATAAGAAAGTGGAGTTAGAATAATGAGTCGTTTACTACGTAATATTTTTATGTTTGTGGTATACGCTTATTTGTATATCCCAATTATTATTTTGGTGACTAACTCCTTCAACGAAGACCGTTATGGTTTAAGTTGGAAAGGTTTTAGTTGGAACTGGTATGAGCGTTTATTTAATAACGATACCTTAATCCAAGCTGCGTTCCACTCTGTCACTATTGCTTTCTTTGCTGCAACATTAGCGACAATTGTGGGTGGTTTAACTGCTATCGCACTTTACCGCTATCGTTTCCGTGGTAAACAAGCGGTAAGTGGTATGTTATTTATCGTCATGATGTCACCAGATATCGTAATGGCTGTTTCTCTACTAGCCTTATTCATGGTTGTAGGAATTTCGTTAGGTTTCTGGTCATTATTATTGGCACACGTAACATTCTGTTTACCTTATGTTACCGTAACGATTTTCTCGCGTTTAAATGGCTTTGATGCAAGAATGCTTGAAGCAGCAAAAGATTTAGGTGCTAGCGAAGTCACTATTTTGCGTAAAATTATCCTACCGCTTGCCTTACCGGCAGTGGTATCTGGTTGGTTGTTAAGCTTTACTATTTCATTAGATGATGTTGTTGTATCCTCTTTCGTAAGTGGTGTAAGCTATGAAATCCTACCATTGCGTATCTTCTCTCTTGTAAAAACAGGGGTAACACCAGAAGTAAATGCGTTAGCAACGATTATGATCGTGCTTTCATTAGGATTAGTAATTTTAAGCCAATTAGTCGCACGTAAAAATAATCATTAAACATTGATATAAAAAGGTTTCACAAATCTTTTAAGATCAAATAGAATACGCCTTGACGCACAATCAAGGCGTTTTTTTATACCTGCATTAATGCAGGGTGGTTTTTACCCTCTTTTACGGAGAACAAACAAAAATGAAAAAATTTGCAGGTTTGCTTACTGCCGGTTTAGTTGCCGCTACATTAACTGCTTGTAACGACAAAGAAGCCAAGTCTGATGCAACAAAAGCACAGGCTCCAGCAAATGATACTGTGTACTTATATACTTGGACTGAATATGTACCAGATGGTCTTTTAGATGACTTCACAAAAAGAAACTGGTATCAAAGTTATCGTAGCAAGTCTTGAATCTAATGAGACGATGTATGCCAAAAATGAAAACCCAAGGTGATGCAGGCGGTTATGATGTGATTGCACCATCTAACTACTTCGTATCTAAAATGGCACGCGAAGGCATGCTACAAGAATTGAATCACAGTAAATTACCTGTTATCAAAAGAATTAGACCCTGATTGGCTCAACAAACCTTATGACAAAGGCAATAAATACTCACTTCCTCAGTTGTTAGGTGCGCCAGGTATTGCATTTAATACCAATACCTATAAAGGTTCTGACTTCACGTCTTGGGGTGATTTCTGGAAACCAGAATACGCAAACAAAATCCAATTATTGGATGATGCGCGTGAAGTATTCAATATTGCATTATTAAAAATTGGTCAAGATCCAAACACCAAAGATCCTGCAATTATCAAGCAAGCTTATGAAGAGTTATTGAAATTACGTCCAAACGTACTTTCTTTCAATTCAGATAACCCTGCAAACTCTTTCATCTCTGGTGAAGTAGAATTAGGTCAGTTATGGAATGGTTCTGTACGTATCGCGAAAAAAGAACAAGCTCCATTAAATATGGTGTTCCCAAAAGAAGGGCCTGTTCTTTGGGTTGATACTTTAGCAATTCCTAAAACCTCTAAAAACCCAGATGGTGCACACAAGTTAATTAACTACTTGTTAGGTGCAAAAGCAGCGGAAAAATTGACTTTAGCGATCGGTTACCCAACAGCTAACCTTGAAGCAAAAAAAGTACTTCCAAAAGAAATTACAGAAGATCCATCAATTTATCCGCCAGCAGAAATTCTTCAAAAAAGCTACTGGCAAGATGATGTAGGTGATGCGATTCAATATTACGAACAGTATTACCAAGAGTTAAAAGCAGCAAAATAATGCGTTTTTAAGTGATAACAAAAAGTGCGGCCAAATTTAGCCGCACTTTTTTATATTTACCGTTTGAGAAGAAACTATTTATAGCGTTTTTTTGATGCGTTTTTATCTTGCTCTTGTAAACGGTCAAGCTTTTCTTTAATTTGAATTTCCATACCACGATTAGTTGGGAAATAATATTGCGTATCTTTCAGTTCTGGTGGGAAGTAATTTTCTCCAGCAGCATAAGCATTAGGTTCATCATGTGCATAACGATATTCAGCACCATAGCCTAATTCTTTCATCAAAGCCATTGGCGCATTACGTAAATGAGGCGGTACATCAAAGTCAGGAAACTCTTTTGCATGTTGTTTTGCTGCATTAAATGCGTTGTAAACCGCATTACTCTTCGGCGCTACGGCCAAATAAATAATGGCTTGAGCAATAGCCCGTTCTCCTTCATAGGCGCCCACTCTCGTAAAACAATCCCAAGCCGCTAGTGCCACTTGCATTGCTCTAGGGTCAGCATTACCCACATCTTCTGAGGCTATCGCTAATAAACGTCGTGCAACATAAAGAGGATCTCCACCTGCAGTGATAATTCGTGCATACCAATAAAGTGCCGCATCTGCTGCTGAACCTCGAATAGATTTATGTAAAGCAGAAATCAAATCATAAAAGCGATCACCTTGTTTATCAAAACGAGCTTGTCTCTCACCTAATACTTCTTTCAACAAAGTACGGTCTAATTTTTTACCGTTTTCAGTTTCAGAAGCCATATCAACCATCAGTTCAAGACAATTTAAAAGCCAGGCGAGCATCACCATTCACATATTCAGCTAAAACCTGTAGCAAATTATCTTCTAAAACTAACCGCTCTTTACCTAATCCTCGCTCAGGATCAGAAATCGCTTGTTGTAGAACTTGTTCGATTTCAGCCACTGTCAATGACTTGAGTAGATAAACTCTCGCACGAGAAAGCAATGCATTATTTAATTCAAAGGAAGGATTTTCCGTTGTCGCACCAATAAAAATAATCGTACCATCTTCAATATGTGGGTAAAAACGCATCTTGTTGGCTTTTTGTTAAAAGCGATGCACTTCATCCACAAATAAAATCGTTTGGCGATCTGCAAGTCGATTTTGTTTCGCGCGCTCAATTGATTCTCGAATTTCTTTCACGCCACTTGTTACCGCTGAAATCCGTTCAACTTCTGCATTGATACGATGAGCAATAATTTCCGCCAGTGTTGTTTTACCTGTACCCGGCGGTCCCCACAAAATCATAGAATGAACATGCCCTGCTTGAATTGCTTTACGAAGCGGCTTTCCTTCCCCAATTAAATGCGTCTGTCCATAATATTGTTCCAAATTTGTTGGACGCATACGGGCTGCTAAAGGGCGAAAGTCATTTTCAGCAAAATCAAAATTAAGATTAGACATATTCTTTCCTTAATAAGCAAAAGGTGTGAAGATTATCATTCACACCTTATGGATTATTTTTTACCTTTACGTTGGTCATCCAATTCCACGCCTTTCGGTACGCTAAATTGGAATAAGCTATCAGCTAGTGTTTGATTCGTAATGTTACGCAACACATAAAGATTGGTTTGGCCATCTTTTTCTGTGGTGCTGAAATTTTTTAACACACCATTTGTATCTACGCGAATATCAAATTGTTTAATATTACTATTTTTTTCGCTTTTGGCTTTAACACAAAGGTATCCGCACTCTGCGTCACTGAATACTGATTCCAGTGGCTTTTATCGTTACTGGTTAAAAGCACGAAAGGGGTATTATTTACCGCGTCCTTCACCCATTGAGCGGTGACTTGTTGCACGAATGGATCGTAATACCAAAGGGTTTTACCATCTGCAATAATTTGTGTTTCTTGCGGTGATTTGGTGTCCATACGGAAAAAGATTTGGACGTTTAATTTGAAGTTTTTCCACTTCCTTGTTGAACGTTTTTTTACCGCCAGCAGACGTCACAGTTTGTGAAATCAGCACTTAATGCCGTTACTTGATTTAAGCGATTTTTGTAGCTCATCTGCGGCATCAGCAAAAGGCAAAAGTTACTTGAGCTTAAAAGTGCAGTAAGTGCGGTCATTTTTAATAATGTTTTTTTCATTCTACTTTCCTTTTTGTAAAGTGAAACTTAAGAGAATTAATATTCGGAACGTCGAGCTAAAATTTCTCGTTTTCCATTTTTCATTGGGCCTAAAATACCTTGTTCTTCGAGCTGATCCATAATTCGAGCCGCTCGGTTAAACCCAACACTAAATTTACGTTGAACATAAGAAGTCGATGTATTGCCTGTGCTTAAGACAAACTCAGCGACTTCATCAAATAATGCATCAAGATCGCCGCTGCTTGCCGTTGATTTTTCACCAGAGTCTTCATCATCCGCGCCATCTAAAATGCCATCAATATAATTTGGTTTACCACGTGCACGCCAATCATCTGCTACACGCGCCACCTCATCATCACTCATAAAGGCACCGTGTACTCGAACAAGATCCGAAGAGCCTTGTCCTGAATATAACATATCACCACGGCCTAATAAGGCTTCTGCACCACCTTGATCCAGAATCGTTCTAGAGTCAATTTTACTTGCCACTGTAAAGGCAATACGGCTTGGAATATTAGCTTTAATTAACCCGGTAATCACATCTACTGAAGGGCGTTGTGTTGCTAAAATCAAATGAATACCAATCGCACGAGCTTTTTGTGCTAAGCGAGCAATTAACTCTTCAATTTGTTTGCCCGCAACCATCATTAAGTCAGCAAACTCATCAACAATCACAACAATATAACTCAATTTTTCTAATGGAGGGGGCATCTTATCCATTGTATCACCCGGTTTCCAAATTGGATTTGGAATTGGCATATTGAGTTTTTCATATTCTTCAATTTTTTCGTTATACCCTTCAATGTTACGCACTCGTAAGGCTGACAATAATTGATAACGACGTTCCATTTCATCTACGCACCAACGCAATGCATTCGCTGCTTTTTTCATATCCGTCACCACAGGGGTAAGCAAATGTGGAATATCGTTATAAATAGAAAGCTCAACCACTTTCGGGTCAATCATAATAAATTTCACTTCATCCGGTGTCACACGGAAAAGCAAACTTAAAATCATGGTATTCACACCAACAGATTTACCCGAACCTGTTGAACCCGCAACAAGCAAGTGAGGCATTTTAGCCAAATCAACCACAACTGGTTTTCCGCTAATATCTTTACCCAAAGCCATTGAAAGCAATGATGTCGAGGAACGGAATTCATTGCTATCGAGCACATCACGCAATGGCACTATTTGACGGTGTGCATTTGGCGTTTCAATACCAATATAAGGTTTGCCTGGAATCACTTCCGCCACACGAATCGCACGGAACATCAATGCACGTGCTAAATCGGTATCTATACTTGTTACTTTGGATGCTTTTACACCCGGTTGTAATTCAAGCTCATAACGAGTCACCACAGGGCCAACTAACACATCTTGTACCGTTGCTTTGACATTAAAAATTCTTTAATTGTTGTTCTATGCGTGCGGATGTGTCTAAAAATTTCTTCACGCGTAATGTCTTGAGCCTGGGTTGGACGATGCTCAAGTAAATCTAAACTTGGTAATGGTGTCGTTGGTTTTTCACGTTTATTCGTTGGTTGTTGGAATGCGGGGTGAATAAGCGTATCAGAATACAGCTTATAGGTTGTTTCAGTTGCATTCTCAATATGAATTTCACGCGCTTTAACTGGTGAGAGCTGTCGGCTCATTCAAGATCACTTTTTAATGCATCTTCAGCATTTTGAAGCTTTTGCTCGCACTTCCATTTCTTGCATACGAGCTTGCTCTTGCGCCGCAAACTGACGCGCTAATTCATCTTCTAAACCATCATTTGTCTGATTCTAAAGGTTCATCATAAGTTGGATAAAAGTGCGGTCGTATTTTCAGGTGCTTTTAGTGAAACTTTTGGTATGACGTTTTCTTCAAAAATATCATCTGAATCATCCGCACTTTGATGATTCACTTGTGAATTTTTCCATGTTGCTGAAAAATCTTCTTTTGTTGGTAATTCAACGGAAGAAGAGGCAGAAATAGACACATTCGGTAAATTGTCAGATTCAACCGTGAAGCCTTTAAACTTATCTTCTAATTTTTCAACATCTGCAGGCTCTGAAGCACTTGGTGAGGATAGCCCACTGATATTAATTAGTTGCTCAGGCTTAACAAAGGGCATTTCCAGGCTCATCCTCTTTTTCATGTTTCTGTAGATTCGGTTTCCAATTGAGAATCAGAGAAAGCCAGTTGTTGAGGTGCCTCAATCACAATTTGTTCAAGATCATCTACAGAAGTATGTTCTGCTTGCTCCTCTTCTGCCGGTTGATTTTTCATGGTTAGCCAGTGGTAGAATTTCACAATTAAACGAATTAATGATGCACCGGAACAGAAAATAAAGCCTACAACTGCACAGATAAAGCCTACTAAAATACAGCCAAACTTACCGAGTGTAGGATATAAATTCACCACTAAGCTGCCACCAAATACACCACCAGCTAGATAGTAGTTCGTATTTGAAAGCAGCAATGTTGCCATCATAGTTAAGCCAACGGTGAGAGCAATAAAGCCAAAGGAACGTAATGCAATACGAGTTGCAGAGAGAGAATGAACTGCTTTGGTTTTCAGTAAATAAATCGGTACGATAAAAAAATGACAAACGGAATGAGATGACCGACATAGCCGAGAAAAACAAAAAACGCATCAATTAACCAAGCACCAAAAGCACCGGCTTTATTAATGGTTTCAGTTTGAAAACTTGCTGTAGACCAAGAGTTATCTAATGGCGTATAGCTTGACCATGCCACGATTAAATATAAACCTAAAAGTGCGGTCAATCCGAGTAATAATTCTGCTAAATATTGTTTCGGTGTAAATCGTTTTGTAATTCGTTTAATCATTTTTATTTTAGTACGAGATAATTAGTTTGTTTTACTTCTTCCATGACAACATAAGTTCGGGTGTCATTCACACCAGGTAAGCGCAATAATGTGGTACCCAATAATTTTCGATATGCGGCCATATCTGCTACACGTGTCTTGAGTAAATAATCGAAATCACCTGATACCAAATGACATTCTAGAATTTCATCAAGCGCTTGAATCGCTGCATTAAACTCTTCGAAAACATCCGGTTTACCACGCACAAGTGTAATTTCAACGATCACCAATAAAGGCGCATCCAGTAATTCAGGATTTAATAGCGCCCGATAGCCCATAATCACACCTTGTTTTTCTAAGCGTTTTACCCTTTCTAAACAAGGCGTTGGCGATAATCCAACTTTCTTTGATAAATCGATATTAGAGATTTTACCGTTGCGTTGTAATTCATTTAAGATTTTTGATATCAATGCTATCCAACGCTTTATTTAATTTCTTTTCCATAACCTTTCCTTATGTACGGCGCATATTCTATCTAATTTATCAAAAACTTTCAGTAATCAGACAACAATAGGACAACGTTTTTAGAAATTATCCAAAATGGCTAGTGCATCAGCGAGTTTTTCACCGTAAAAACTTCCATATTCTCAACCGCACTTTTCGGCTTATTGGCAAAAGGGACAATCGCGCGTTTAAAACCATGTTTTGCGGCTTCACTAATACGTTCTTGACCGCTGGTTACCGGTCGAATTTCACCTGCTAACCCGACTTCACCAAAGACAACTAAATCTTGTGGTAACGGTCGATTACGGAAACTCGAAATTAATGCGAGCAATAACGCAAGATCTGCTCCAGTTTCCCCGACTTTTACACCGCCAACCACATTCACAAAAACATCTTGATCCGACATTTGTAGTCCACCATGACGATGTAATACCGCAAGCAATAAAGCTAAACGATTTTGTTCTAGCCCTACTGCCACACGACGCGGGTTAGCGAGCATGGAATGATCCACCAACGCTTGAATTTCTACCAAAAGCGGACGTGTTCCTTCCCAAAGAACCATGACCGAACTACCAGGCGTTTGTTCATCACCTCGGCTTAAGAAAATCGCTGATGGATTTTTACCTCACGCAAGCCTTGCTCGGTCATACCAAATACCCCTAGCTCATTCACTGCGCCAAAACGGTTTTTATGGCTACGTAACGTACGGAAACGGGAATCTGCCTCCCCTTCCAGCAATAATGAACAGTCAATGGCATGCTCCAATACTTTTGGCCCCGCAAGGGTACCGTCTTTGGTGACATGTCCAACCATAATGATGGCAACTTGTCGGGTTTTAGCATAACGAGTCAGGAAAGAGGCAGATTCACGCACTTGTGCCACGCTTCCTGGAGAAGATTGAATATCCGAAAGATGCATAACCTGGATCGAATCCACCACAATAATTTGCGGTTTTAATTGATCCGCCAAATTACAAATTTGCTCAACTGAGGTTTCAGATAACATATTTAATTTATCTGTCGGCAGATTTAAGCGATTAGCTCGCATTGCCACTTGTTGAAGCGACTCTTCCCCTGTTACATAAAGTGCGGTCATATTTTTTGCTAATCCACACATCACTTGAAGTAACAAAGTACTTTTCCCCGCACCAGGATGCCCACCAATTAAAATGGCACTCCCTGGTACGATCCCGCCGCCTAATACGCGATCTAATTCTTTAAATCCACTGGTGAAACGCGGTGTTTCTTGTAAGCTAATTTCAGAAAGTGTTTGGATTTTTGCACGAGTCTCTCCTGCATAACCACTAAAACGATCATTTTTTGTGGAATTTGAGGCTGAAATTAACCGCACTTCACTAATGGTATTCCAGGCTTTACAGGCAGAACACTGCCCTTGCCAGCGCGAAAATTCAGCGCCACAATCATTACATACATAAGCGGTTTTAGGAGCTTTTGCCATTTTTATTATCCTTTCAAGAAACTGTTTTACGCCATCAACATCATTAAGCCAAGCATTCTTTCAAAATACGCACGACTCTTTAATAACGCTTTTAACTTCTCAATAGTTTGAACATTATCTTTTGTCTCACTATGAAAGGTAATCAAACCTTTAATTTCATTTAGGAAATATTGATTACTTGCTAATAAATCAGCTGATTGACTTTTTTCCAGTTTTTCAAACAAGGCTTTGTGGTCATCATAATAATGATAAAGATTGAAAAATGCGCCGACACGCTCAACCGTTTTCATAAAATCAAAAGCAAACACATCCGTTGGAAATGAAAGCGTTTCCTCAATCAATTGCTGCTCCATTTTCATGACTGCACTTAATTGTTCGCGAGAATCAACCGCACTACCCTCACGTTCTTCTTTTAAGAAATCCCGCCATTTATTTAACCAATCAATCAGAAGTTGTTTACTGCCTAGTTGATAGCCTCGTTTCGCTTTACTTGCCGAACTAAAATACACATCCTGTTCAAAAGGTAAAAGTGAGACAAAATAGAAAAGATCTGAAACAAGCCCTTCTTTTAATTCAAATTCAATTTCGCAGATAGGCTGTGTTTTCTCCCCTGATAGAATCTTCCCTTGATCAAAAGCCACTTCAATTTTTGATGCACCAAATGCAATCAACCAAAAAGTGCGGTTAAAATCTGTTGAGAAAATCGGCTGTAATGCAGCGGAAGGCAAATGTTCAAATGGATACAATGATGTTAATTGTGCCGATGTAGGTACTGAATCATCAGGTATAGATAAATTATATTCTGGACGACTATGCAATCCGCCAACCACTTTTCCGTCTTTTTTTAAGGTGAGTGTGAAATCATTATTTTCTCGACGGACACGCAATCCCATTTTTTGTTTCGCCAAAAAATGATCGGGATAATCGAAATAAGTATTTCCTAGAAAGATCGTATTTTGCTCTAAGATATTGAATTGATTGAGGTGTGTTTTTAGGATATCGAAGGCTTCAGGGGTGACTGCAAGCTTTAATTCAACTTCATTACTCATTTTATTTTTTTCCTTATCAATTTTAACTGTTTAAATATACAGATAATTTTATACAAATCAAGATCTTTTTCGTGTATTTCCTTATAAAATCAGGTAATATGCAACGGAAATTTTTAACCCTTGTTATGGAGTAAAAACACCTATGGCAATGAATAATATTCTCGGATTATTTGCCCAGTCTCCTCTAAAACCTCTGCAAAAACATTCTAAAAAAGTCACAGAATGTTGCGATTTATTAATTCCATTCTTCCAACATACCTATTTAAAACAATGGGATGAAGCAGAAAAAGTACGTTTAGACATTTCTCAAGGTGAACGTGAAGCAGACGGTTTAAAACGTGAAATTCGTTTGAAATTGCCTCGTGGTTTATTTTTACCTATCGATCGTACTGATTTATTGGAGTTAGTTACCCAATTAGACAAATTAGCTAACTTTGCTAAAGATATTTCAGGTCGTATGATTGGTCGCCAATTCGGCATTCCTGAAGAAATGCAAGAAAGTTTCTTAAAATATGTTGAACGTAGTTTAGACTCTATTCATCAAGCACATCGTGTGATTGAAGAAATGGATCAATTACTTGAAACCGGTTTTAAAGGCCGTGAACTTAAATTAGTGAATACCATGATCCAAGAGTTAGATTCTATCGAAGATGATACGGATCAAATGCAAATTCAATTACGTAAAATGTTGCTAGGTATTGAAAGTCGTTATAACCCAATTGATGTGATGTTCTTGTATAAAAGTCATCGAGTGGGTGGGCGTATTAGCCGATCAGGCACAACGTGTTGGCTCTCGTATTGAATTAATGCTAGCTCGCTCTTAATTTTTGACGACATTAACTACAACATAGGAAATTCACTATGGAAATTATTAATGCATACGGCTCGTGGTTAGTCTTAATTACCGCGGTATTCGGCTTTTTTATGGCATTTGGTATTGGTGCCAACGACGTATCAAACTCAATGGGGACTTCCGTAGGTTCGGGAACCATTACAGCAAAACAAGCGATTATTATTGCTTTTAATTTTTTTGAATCTGCAGGGAGCTTATTTAGCCGGTGGTGAAGTAACTGAAACCATTAAAAGCGGTGTTATCGATCCGACTCAATTTATCGAATCTCCCAGATCTCTTAGCATTAGGGATGCTTTCAGCGCTCTTTGCCTCAGGTGCTTGGTTATTTATCGCCACTAAAAATGGGCTGGCCTGTTTCGGGTACCCACACCATCATCGGTGCTTTAATTGGTTTTGCTTGTATTACAATTGGTCCCTGGTTCTGTTGACTGGTCTACAATCGGTGGGATTGTTGGTAGCTGGTTTATCACACCAGTGATTGCGGGACTTTTAGCCTATACCATCTTTGCGAGTATCCAAAAAAACTCATATTTGATACTGAGAACCCACTGAAAAAAATGCACAAAAAAATATGGTCCTTACTACATGGCTATTACTGTATTTGTGCTCTGTATCGTGACTATGGCAAAAGGTTTAAAACACGTTGGTTTAAATCTTTCAACAAATGAAACGCTCGGTATTTCATTGCTAATCAGCATCATTGGTATGATTTTTTGCCACTTCTACTTCCGCAGTAAAAGATTCACTGAAAAAGCAGCAAAAGGCGCATTCGGTTCAGTCGAAAAGATTTTTAGTATCTTAATGCTTTTAACTGCTTGTGCAATGGCATTCGCACATGGTTCTAATGACGTAGCCAATGCAATTGGTCCGCTTTCTTCTGTGGTCTCAATTGTGGAAAATGGAGGACAAATCCTTAGCGGTGGAAAATTAGCTTGGTGGATTTTACCTTTAGGTGCATTAGGTATCGCAGTCGGTTTGATTGCAATGGGACAAAAAGTGATGGCAACTGTAGGATCTGGTATTACTGATTTAACTCCGAGCCGTGGTTTTGCCGCACAATTTGCAACAGCGATGACCGTTGTAGTGGCATCCGGTACGGGTTTACCTATCTCCACGACACAAACCCTAGTGGGTGCAATCTTAGGTATCGGTTTCGCGCGCGGTATTGCGGCACTTAACTTAACGGTTATCCGTAACATCATTAGTTCATGGGTTGTGACATTGCCAGCGGGTGCATTCTTCGCGATTATGATTTTCTACGTCCTTCGCGCGATTTTCCATTAGTATAATTATTAAAAGTGCGGTTATTTTTCATTGTATTTTCTAACCGCACTTCTTTCACGAATCTAGGAAGTATTATGTCAAAAGTGAGCAAACTTTTATTTTCTTGTGTTTTATTAGGCTCAACCATTGGGACAGTACAAGCTGAAACACAATATGTGACAGAAAATCTGAACACATATTTACGCAAAGGTGCAGGCGATCAGTTTAAGATCGCGGGTGCAATCCAATCTGGCGAAGCGGTAACAGTCTTAGGACAAGAAGGAAAATATACCCTAATTCGTGATAATAAATCGCGAGGCATGGATTTTAACCTCGGAACTGAGTTCTACGCCAAGTAGCCGTGAAGAAAATCCAAGATTGAAAGCGCAGGTTCAAGAACTGACGTTGAAGCTGAGTCGCGTTGATTCAGATTGGCAGCAACGTACAAACGAAATTCAACGTCGTAGTAAACAAGCGGAACAACAAAGCAGTGAATTGCTTGAGCAAAATTCACAACTTAAACGTGAATTAGAAATGACGAAAAATAAAAATCGTGATTTAGAAGCAATGCTTGATGCGAATAAACGTGAAATTGCGATCCAATGGTTTATTTATGGCGGCTCGGTATTAGGTGTAGGTTTATTAATTGGCTTAGTATTACCTCACATTTTACCTAGACGTAAACGTCGTGATAGCTGGTCATGATTCATCATTGAGGTAGGCATTTGCCTACCTTTTCTTTATATATTGATGGGAGAGTAAAATGGAAATTTATCTTGTCGGTGGTGCTGTACGCGATCAACTTTTAGGTTTACCAGTAAAAGATCGTGACTGGGTCGTCGTGGGAGCAACACCAGAAATGTTGCTGGCTCAAGGTTACCAACAAGTTGGCAAAGACTTCCCTGTTTTTCTTAGTCCTGAAAGCCATGAAGAATATGCGCTTGCCCGTACAGAACGAAAATCAGGCAAAGGCTACACCGGATTTATTTGTGATTTTTCAGATGATATTACGCTTGAACAAGATTTAATTCGTCGAGATCTCACCATTAATGCCATTGCCCAAGACAACGATGGTAAGCTGCACGATCCTTATCATGGCGTAGAGGATATTCATCAACGTATTTTACGTCATATTTCCCCCGCTTTTGCTGAAGACCCACTTCGTGTATTACGTGTCGCACGCTTCGCTGCTCGTTTCCATCATTTAGGTTTCTCAATTGCCGAAGAAACCCTTAAATTAATGACTGAACTCACTGAACAAGGCGAACTCGCCCACCTAACGGCTGAGCGTGTTTGGATGGAAACGGAAAAAGCATTAAATGAGCCACATCCTAAAATTTATTTTGAAACGCTGCATCAAGTTGGCGCACTCAAAGTGCTCTTCCCTGAGATTGCCGCCTTGGATGGGGTACCGAATCCAGCCAAATATCATCCTGAAATTGATAGCTTTGTTCATACCATGCTCGTATTACAGCAAGCCGTTAAACTTACAGAAAATACCAATTTGAATAAAAGTGCGGTCCGTTTTGCTGCGATTTGTCATGATCTTGGAAAAGCCCTTACCCCAAAAGAAATGTGGCCTAGTCATCATGGACATGAAAAAGCGGGGATTAAACCGACTCGTTCATTATGCAAACGCCTTAGAGTCCCTAATTATCTTCAAGAATTAGGCGAATTAACTTGCGAATATCACACGCATGCACACAAAGCATTAGAACTTCGCCCAGAAACAGTAGTGAAACTCTTTAATACTTTTGATGTTTGGCGCAAGCCTCAGCGCTTTGAGGAATTTTTATTGGTATGTTTATCTGATACTCGCGGACGAACTGGCTTTGAAAATAAAGAATATCCGCAAATTGATTACCTCAAAACACTTTATCAAGCTGCTCTAGCTGTTGATGTGCAACAAGTGATTTCCGATGGTTTTGAAAAGCAAAGTATTCGAGATGAATTAACACGTCGAAGAATTGCCGCAGTGAAAGCCGAGAAAACTCGCTTAAATGCTTAATCGAGCTTTACTAAAAGTAAACTAACCCTTACAATATGTGCAATTTTTTAGTAAATATTTTGTTATGAAATTATTAAAATCTCTTCTCGCACCTGTATTTGCAAGTGTGATCTTGTCTGCTTGTACTCTTGATGCAGAGCGCCCAACAGATGTTCAACATATCGATAAGAACGATATTACGTGGCAACAGCACCTCAAAAAAATCAAACAAATTCAATCTTATAGCACAAAAAGGGACAAATTGGTTACATCAGTCCACAAGAGCGTTTTTCTAGTCGCTTTGAATGGCAATATCAAAACCCGAAAGCCTATAAGTTAAAACTTTATTCTCTGATCAGCAAAACGACGCTAACTATGGAAATGCATCCAAACGGGATGACAATTTCAGATAATAAAAGGCAATCAACAATCTGATAAAAAAATGCCAAATTATTGTTACGTGAAATCATCGGAATGGATGTGCCATTAGAGCATTTAGCTTATTGGTTAAAAGGTCAGCCAGCAGATAACGCAGATTACCAAGTTGGAACTAATCATCTTTTATCCGAATTTAGCTACCCGCTTGATGGTTCGATTTGGACAGCTGATTACCTAAGCTATCATCCGGATAATTCGATGCCTGAAAATATTCTGCTAAAGAATAAAAGTACATCACAAACCCTAAAAATTCGTGTGGATGAATGGGCGTTCTAATGAAAACACATCACTTTTCGACCGCACTTTCAACTTCTCTTGGAAAGCCTAACCGCTTTCCAAGCCCCGCAAAACTCAATTTATTTCTCTATATAAACGGTAAACTGCCAAACAGCTACCACGAATTACAAACCCTTTTTCCAATTTCTTGATTTCGGCGATTGGCTCACCATTGATATTTGCCAAGATAAACAAATCCGCATCTCTCCTGAAATTCCAGGCTTACCTCTAGAACAAAACTTAATCTATCGTGCAGCGACACTCCTACAAGAAAAAACAGGCTGTACACTCGGTGCCACAATTCATTTAGATAAAATTCTGCCAATGGGCGGTGGGATTGGCGGTGGCTCATCCAATGCTGCAACGACTCTGCTTGCTTTGAACTATTTATGGCAAAACCCATCTATCCATTGATGAACTTGCCGAACTTGGGCTAAAACTCGGGGCTGATGTACCTATCTTCGTTCATGGACAAGCCGCTTTTGCAGAAGGTGTGGGTGAAAAAATTCAATACTGCGAACCACAAGAAAAATATTATGTGGTACTAAAACCTGAAACTGCGATTTCTACTGCAGTGGTCTTTTAGTGATCCCGATTTGCCACGCAATACAGAAAAAGATCCCTTGTACAGCTTTTTAAACCAACCGTTTGCAAACGATTGCGAAAAAAAGTTGTGCGAACTCAATATCCTGAAGTTGAAAAAAAGCCCTACTATGGTTGTTACAATATGGACCAGCCAGATTAACAGGGACAGGGGCTTGTGTTTTTTTGCTGAATTTGATGATGAAAAAAATCAGCACAAGCTGTTTTTCCAACAAAAAAACCGAAGGAATTTTTTTCGGCTTTGTTGCTAAAAGGATTAAACGTTTCACCATTACATACCATGCTGAAACAACTCTCGACCAACCAATTTATCTACACTCAACCTGAGGTTATATAAAATGCCAGACATTAAACTCTTTGCTGGAAATGCTACGCCTGAGCTAGCGAAAAAAAGATTTCTGAACGTCTTTACATTTCATTAGGCGATGCCACCGTTGGACGCTTTAGCGATGGTGAAATCAAGTGCAAATTAATGAAAATGTGCGTGGTGCAGACGTGTTTATTATCCAATCTACCTGTGCGCCAACGAATGACAACCTGATGGAATTGATTGTAATGGTTGATGCTTTACGTCGTGCATCAGCTGGTCGTATTACTGCCGTTGTTCCTTATTTTCGGTTATGCTCGTCAAGATCGTCGTGTACGTTCTGCTCGTGTTCCAATCACTGCAAAAGTTGTTGCTGACTTTACTTTCAACTGTAGGGAATTGACCGCGTATTAACCTGTGACTTACACGCAGAGCAAATTCAGGGTTTCTTTGATGTGCCAGTTGATAACGTATTCGGTTCACCTGTTTTTACTTGATGATATCTTGAAGAAAACCGACCTTGTCAAACCCTATCGTTGTATCTCCAGATATCGGCGGTGTGGTACGTGCACGTGCGGTAGCGAAATTATTAAACGATACCGAAATGGCGATTATCGACAAACGTCGTCCACGCGCAAACGTATCGCAAGTTATGCACATTATCGGGGATGTTGCAGATCGTGATTGTATCCTTGTCGATGATATGATTGATACAGGTGGTACATTATGTAAAGCGGCTGAAGCATTAAAAGAACGCGGTGCAAAACGCGTATTTGCTTACGCAACTCACGCCGTATTCTCTGGTGCAGCAGCACAACATTTAGCGAGCGATGCCATTGATGAAATCGTGGTAACTGATACCGTTCCACTTTCACCAGAAATAAAAGCACTTGGTAAAGTACGTGTACTGACTCTTTCTACCATGCTTGCTGAAGCAATTCGTCGTATCAGCAATGAAGAATCTATTTCAGCAATGTTTGAATAATTATTTCGCTTAACATTCATTTTAAAAGTGCGGTCGGAAAATCTTGTGTTTTTCGACCGCACTTTTTTATACTTTCACTAAAAATAGACATAAAAAAAAGTGCCCCTATTGGGGCACTACTCGGAAAGCAAAATAGATGTCGGCTATTTTAAAAAAATAGCACTTATTTTTTTAGTGGTTTAAGAATACGGCAAAAGTACTTTTTTTATTGCAAATAGCAATTTTTCAAATTTGTGAGCTAAATCACGCTTTTTCTTCACTTTTTTATTTTCAATCGTTTGCGTATAAAAAAGGGGAGCATATAGCTCCCCTTCTCCTGAAATAGAATTAAATTAGCCGTTAATAAATTTTTCGCCTAATTCAATATCAGCACGCAATGTTGGTAACATTGCTTCTAAAGCTTCTTGTTCAAATTTGCTTAAGGTACCGATTGGTAAAATTTCTTCTACCCCTTCTTTACCTAAACGCACTGGTTGAGCGAAGAAACGTGCATATTTGCCATCACCTTCCACATAAGTACATTCAACGACAGTTTCGCCACTTAAGCCTTTCACTAATGAACGAGCAAAACGTGCTGCCGCTTGAGCCATAGAAAGTGTCGCAGAACCGCCACCTGCTTTTGCTTCAACCACTTCGGTACCTGCATTTTGGATACGTTTTGTTAATGGTGCGATTTCCTCTTCTTTCCACTCAGCATATTGAACTTGTGAAAGTAATGGAAGAATGGTTACACCTGAGTGACCGCCAATTACTGGTACGCTTGTACGAGAAACATTTAAGCCTTTTAATTCAGAAACGAATGTTTCAGAACGTAATACGTCTAAAGTGGTGACACCGAATAATTTACGTTTGTCGTAAACACCTGCTTTTTTCAACACTTCTGCAGCAATTGCAACCGTCGTATTCACAGGGTTGGTGATAATACCTACACAAGCTTTTTGGACAAGTTTTTTTGCAACATGTTCAATTAAGTTGCGCACAATACCCGCATTGATATTGAAAAAGATCTGAACGATCCATACCAGGTTTACGTGCAACCCCTGCAGAAATTAAAACGACATCAGCACCTTTTTAGTGCAGGGTGTTGGATCTTCACCCGCAAAACCTTCTACTTTAACCGCTGTTGGGATATGACTCACATCTTTAGCCACACCTGGTGTCACTGGTGCGATATCATAAAGTGCTAATTCACTTTCAGCGGGTAATTGTAATTTAAGTAATAAGGCTAATGCTTGACCAATGCCGCCTGCTGCGCCTAATACTGCAACTTTCATAAAATACTCCTCATGTATTAATTAATCCTAACTAGGTAGAATTCTAAAGTCTTAGCCGTTTAAATTACAAACAGAGAAGTTCAATTATGCGATCTAGCTCAAACTTTTTCAAACAACAAATTCATTTCAATTGCTTTAAAATGAATTTTTTTATGCAATTCTTATGCAAATTCCCTTATATGAGAATAACTATGTCTGATCAATTAACAAAAGCATTTAAAGAACTGCTAAACCAAGAGCGATTTGCTTCTCAAAGTGAAATCGTTGAAGCCTTAAAGAATCAAGGATTCCAAACCATTAACCAATCTAAAAGTTTCACGTATGTTAAGCAAATTTGGTGCGGTTCGTGCAAGAAATACCAAAATGGAAATGGTGTATTGCTTGCCTAGCGAATTAAGTGTGCCCGCCACCAGCAGTCCATTAAAAAATTTGGTTTTGGATATTGATCACAATGATTTTCGTCATCGTCATCAAAAACCTCTCCAGGTGCAGCTCAATTAATCGCTCGTTTACTAGACTCCATTGGTAAACCAGAAGGAATTTTAGGTACGATTGCTGGAGATGACACTATATTTGTCACCCCAACCAAAAATACAACAATTAAAGCGCTTTTAGCACAAATTCAAGCGCTCTTTGAGAGCAGCTTATAATGAATATCTTAGTGACTGGTGGAACAGGATTTGTTGGGAAAGCCTTAGTTACGGCACTACTGTCACGTGGTGATAGCGTTACAGTATTGACTCGCTCTATTGAAAAAAAGCTCAATCTATTTTTTTCCTGAAAAAAACACCTCAATTTTTTTGACCGCACTTTCAACACTCAAAGACTTGAAATGACCTTTTGATGCGGTTATTAATCTTGCTGGAGAGCCAATCTTCGATAAAAAATGGACAGTTCAACAAAAAGAGAAACTGCGTCATAGCCGTATTGATTTAACACAGCAGATTGTTCAACTTATTAACCAAAGTGAATATCCCCCAGCTCTGATTTCAGGTTCTGCAACTGGAATTTATGGAAACTGTGGCGAAGATCAGATCACTGAAGACACAAATCCAAGTACTCAATTTACCGCACAACTTTGTATTGATTGGGAAAATGCAGCAAAACAAGCCAATACAAGAGTCTGTTTAGTGAGAACCGGATTAGTGCTTTCTCCAAAAGGTGGGGCTTTTGCAAAAATCCTTCCGCTCTATCGCTTTGGATTAGGCGGCAAATTAGGGAATGGTGAGCAATATTGGAGTTGGATCGCGTTAGAGGATATGGTAAAAGGCCTTCTCTTCTTACTTGATCATAAACGTTGCGAAGGAGCATTTAATTTTACTGCGCCACATCCTGTTAAAAACAAGACCTTTAACCAATTATTAGGTAAAGCATTACATCGTCCTTGTTTTGCTCAAGTACCTCAATTTTTATTAACTACTATTCTAGGCGAGCGCGCTTGCATTCTTTTAGACAGTCAGAATGCCTATCCAAAACATTTGCTAGACTGTGGGTTTACATTCCAATATGAAATCTTAAAAGATTACTTCAATCACATCCTTTAATTAATATTTGAAAGATCGATTGAAAACACTTATAGGTCATCTTCCTGTACGTTGAATTTGACCTATCACGATTTATCCCCTACTCAGTAAGCGTCTTCACCAAATCCATCACAAATTCTAGCCGCTCTTTATTTTCTGGAAGTGCTTTCACAAACTTAAATTTTAATGGACCATCAAAGCGATAAACAATTGGATTTTGTTGAATTAATTTGATGAATTTTTCAGGATCAACTTTTGCTGAAGGTGAGAATTCAATAAAGCCTCCTTGAGCTCCTGCATCAATCTTCAGTACTTTTAATGGTTTCACCATTAAACGCATCTCAGCAATTTGTAAAAGATTTTTAGTTGCTTCAGGTAATAGGCCAAAGCGATCAATTAATTCAACTTTTAATTCATCTAACTCTTGCTTACTTTCTGCCGCTGCAATGCGTTTATAGAACGACAAACGCATATTCACATCACCAAGATAGTCATCTGGCAATAATGCTGGAACACGTAACTCAATTTCAGCTTGCTGATGTGTAATCTCTTCTAATGAAGGTTCTCTTCCCTCTTTTTAAGGCTTTAACTGCCGCATCAAGTAATTCCATATAAAGTGAAAAACCGATGCTTTCAATTTGCCCACTTTGTTCATTCCCTAATAATTCACCTGCACCGCGAATTTCTAAATCATGCGTCGCAAGAATGAAACCTGCACCTAAGTTATCTAAACTTTCTAATGCCTCTAAACGACGTTTCGCATCTTTCGTCATTAATTTCGGTGGAGGTGTAAGCAAATACGCATAAAGCTTGATGATGGGAACGCCCTACTCGACCACGCAACTGGTGAAGCTGAGCTAAACCAAAATTATCTGCACGTTCAATAATGATCGTATTTGCCGTTGGTACGTCAATCCCTGTTTCAATAATGGTGGAACAGACTAAAACGTTATAACGTTGATGATAAAAATCACTCATCACGCGTTCAAGTTCACGTTCTCGCATTTGACCATGACCAATCACGACTCGAGCCTCAGGGACAAGTGCGGTCAGTTTTTCTGCTGTATTTTCAATACTCGCCACATCATTATGCAAATAATAAACTTGCCCACCACGCAAAATCTCACGCAGGATGGCTTCACGAATGATTAAATCATCTTTGGCGAACAAACGTTTTGATACTCACTCGGCGAGCCGGTGGCGTCGCAATAATAGAAAGATCGCGAATACCATTCATCGCCATATTCAAAGTACGAGGAATTGGTGTTGCGGTCAGCGTTAAAATATCAATATTCGCTCGAAGTTGTTTAATTTTCTCTTTCTGTCCCACACCAAAGCGATGTTCTTCATCAATGATAAGTAAACCAAGATCAGAAAACTTCACATCGGATTGAATCAATTTATGGGTTCCAATCAGAATATCGACTTTTCCTTCGGCTAAATTTTCTAAGATTTGTTTTTGCTCTTTGGCTGTTTTAAAGCGAGAAAGCACTTCCACATTAACCGGAAGATTAGCAAAACGATCTTTAAAATTCTCGTAATGCTGTTGAGCTAACAAGGTTGTTGGAACCAATACAGCAACTTGTTTATGATTCATGACTGCCAAAAATGCGGCACGCATCGCCACTTCCGTCTTCCCAAAGCCTACATCACCACAAACTAAACGGTCCATCGCTTTAGGCTGGCACATATCCGAAATGACTGCGTTAATCGCCATAGCTTGATCGTGCGTTTCTTCAAAAGGGAAGGTTGCAGCGAATTGCTGGAATTCCTCACGATCATATTTAAATTCAAAGCCTTTTTTCACTTCTCTCTGGGCATACACATCAAGTAATTCAGCGGCCACATCACGAATTTTTTCTGCAGCCTTTTGACGCGTTTTCGCCCATGATTCATTACCTAATTTATGTAATGGTGCGGTTTCATCTGAGCCACCGACATAGCGACTAATTAAATGAAGAGAACCAACAGGCACATAAAGTTTGGATTCATTCGCATAATTGATCAGCAAATATTCTGCTTTTAATCCCCCAGTATCGAGTGTCACTAAGCCACCATAACGCCCAACACCATGATCTAAATGCACCACAGGCTGCCCAATTTTTAATTCAGCCAGATTACGCACTAAGGTATCTGGATTCACCGCTTTACGTTTATCACGCTGACGTTGTTGTACTCGCTCGCCTAAAATTTCATGTTCAGTAATAACGGCGAGTTTAGCCTCATCAAGAATAAAACCTTGCTCAAGACGACTTACCCACAGATTAAACTTGTCTTGATTGGCTTCAGATAAGGTTTTAATCTGTTTAGGTTTAATTTTTAATGGTGAAAGTAAATCCAGTAAGGTTTCACGTCGTCCTTCGGTTTCAACTGAAAATAAAACATTTCCTTTAAAATGTTCAATAAACTGTCGAAGTTGGGATAACGGTTCTTTTTGCTGTGATTGAATGGTCACGGCTGGTAACGCAGACACCGCTAAGTTTTTCTGACGAACAGATGACCGCACTTTTTCTGCTTTAAAATTAATTTTAGGATAATTTTTTAATGCATGATTTACCGCATCAATACTTAGCCACAAACGTTCTGGCGGCAAAAGAGGGCGCATTGGATCAACTTTTCGATGTTCATAACGCTGTTTGGCATCAAGATAAAAACGTTCACCTTGTGCTTGATTTGTTTCCATATCCACAAACAACGTTTTTTCGGGTAAGTAATCAAACAATGTTGCCATTTCATCAAAGAATAACGGCTGCCAATATTCAATCCCTGAAATTAATGTGCCTTTACTGATTTGCTGATAAATATGTTCTGGATCTCGACGAATTTCACCAAAGGTTTCTCTAAATTGCGTGCGGAAAAATTCAATGCCTTTCTCATCTGTTGGAAATTCGTGTGCAGGTAATAAATTAATAGATTGAATTTCATCTAACGTTCGCTGCGTATCGACATCAAAAGTACGAATCGAATCAATTTCATCATCAAAAAAATCTAAGCGAAATGGAACCGCACTTCCCATTGGGAAAAGATCTAAAAGAGATCCGCGCACAGCATATTCACCATGTTCTAGTACTTGCTCTACGGAACGATATCCTGCTGACTCTAATTGTAATCGCAATTTTTCAATGACAAGACGGTCGCCTTTTTTAATCAAAAGGACATTGTGCTGTAGATATTTCGGCGGGCACACACGTTGCATTAATGTGCTAATCGGTAAAACAAAGATACCTTTTTTAGTATTTTGCAAATGAAATAGCGCACTTAAACGAGAAGAAATAATTTCTTGATGAGGAGAAAAAGAATCATAAGGCAACGTTTCCCAATCAGGAAAAAACTGAACGGACTGAGAAGTTAAATCCGGTAAAACTTGTGATAAACGAACCGCACTTTTGGTATCTGGTGTCACAACCACAGTCAATCCATCGTATTGCTCTGCAATTTCACTAACAGCAAGTGCATCTGCACTCGCCAATACATTGCCAAGAATTTTATGATCATTGGGCTGAGTCGGAATATCAAAAATTAAAAATAGGTTGTTTTTCATAAGTGCGGTCAATTTTTTATCTCATTTTTTTGCGTGAATAGCTGATTAGTTTAGCAAATTCACTCTACTTTTTCAATATTTATCTGTATAAAAAAACAGGGTTTGATTAACCCTGTTTTCTTTTATTTTTTGAGTGGTTCTAGTGGTTTCTCTTTTTTTACCTTACCATCATCATCAAATTCAATGCGTGGCATACAACCTCGACAACTACCTTTATCTAAACCAAGCTCACTGCAAAATTTATTGTATTCATCTACCGCTTTACGGAACCAACCTTTTTTTTCTTGTTCGCTCATTTTGCCTCCTTTTTTAATTTTTGTGCAATTTCCGAACGTAATAATTTTAACCCATTTTTCTTATTATAGGGTATCTGTTTTGTGATGAAATAATCTCTCATTAAAGGGCAATCTTTTTCATCTAAATTCATTAAAAATCGACGAATTGCCGGCAAAGCGGAAGCTAAAGTGCGGTGAAAATAAGCAAAATTTTTTAAGCTGAGCCAATCTTCGTCAATCAATTCCCAATCTACTGATGTGATATTAAATTCCTGAACGAGAGGATGGAAAGACAAAGGTATATTCCGTTGAAAAGATTGTGTTTCTTCTTTTTCTAATTCAATGCCTTGTGTAGAAAGCCCTTTTAGAGCGATAGCTGAATAACAACCACTACTTGCCTCTAAATGCTCGCCTAAATGAACAAGAGAAAAACCACATTTCTGCCAAAATTGAGCCAGTTCTTTGGTATAACCGAAACTCACTGATAAATAATCTACATCGGCATTTTTGTGTGATATATTCAATAAGTTGTGTACCAATACCATGTTGCTGCCACATAGGCTGAACCGCAATTCTCGAAATACGTAAAGAATGCAATTCACAAGCCTTTTGTTGTTGAGCATGAAAACAAAGTGCTTGCGGGACAAGATTACCTTTAGGGCGTCTAGTCCCTTGCTGAATTGCTTCAATGAGGGCTGAATCTTCAATCCCGCCTTCTTTTAATACCCAAACTGCACCTAGTAAATCTTGTTCATTTTCAGCGGTAAAAAAACACTGTGAATTAGCATCAAACAATCGTCGTAGATCTAATGGTGATGTACGATAATGAGCTAATGTCATCAAGCCATAGAATTGGGACAATGAAGAAAGTATTTCCTCTTGTGAGCGTTCAGTAATTTGGCATATTTTGCTTTTATCGTATGGTGTTTGCTTAAACTCATCCTCTACATTCAATAATAAAAGCTCATCGATAAACGCCTCTAAAGCGTCATCTTTCGACCAACGTAGCGGTTCAATAAGCTCAAAGTCAGAAAAAGTGCGGTTAATTTTTTGCTTAAATTTAAGCTCAAAGCCTCGTCCTGTTCCCTCATAACTATGGATGGTTGTCGTAAATAAAATATGCTTAAAATGCTGGGAAAAAGCGCTAAGTTGAGCAATCGGCAGCATTGCCGCCTCATCAACAAAAAGCCAAGCATTTTCAGAAAAAGAAGGATCCATTTTGCAAAGCAAGGAAAAGCTCATCTGGTGCAATAAAGATAATCTCTTTTTGTGAAAATTCAGCCAAAATTTTAACCGCACTTTTATTCGGTGCGGTGAGGTAAATTTTAGTATCCAGTTGATTTCGCTAATAAGCCTGCTAGAGCTGATTTCCCTCTTCCTCGTTTGGCTGTAAGAAAGTAGAGCTCGGATTCTTTTTTGTAAGATTTGCTCAATGATTTTTCTGCTGATCTAAGGTCGCGTTGTGATTTACAAATGACTGCTGAAAAGTGTGGTCAAATTTTTAAATCATTTTGATGATAAAGGACGGGAAAACCATATTTATGAATACAATACTTAAAATATGTCATAAATCTTGGCGTAGCAATTGCCTCAATCGAACCTGACCAACGAAGACTATCTTCATCTATTTGAGAATGAAGCTCCCCCCAATTTGATAGCAAGACAATTAAGGCGCCATTCATTTTCAATGTACCAGCCGCAATAGCGAGCGCCTCTAAATGGATGCCTTTCCGTGCATCAAACAAGATCGTCTCAAACTCTTGTCCAAGAAGATTTTGAATTTTAGAAAACTCATTAATGATCAAGGTATTTGCCGGCAAATTAGACGGCATATTCTCACTGACTAAAATTTGAAAATGACGTGTCATGAATTATTTTTCTAAATAGGCTTCCAATTCAGCTAAATTTTGAGGCCATTCATTACTGAGTTGCTTTATCCATGAAGCAATATCGGATGTCCAATTCGGTAATGATGTATCTTGAGCCTGTTTTGCGATATTTTGAACATTAACAAGTCCTACCGACGCGGCTGCACCTTTAATTTTATGTGCGACATCTGACACCGTTTGTTGCATATCTGAGTTTGCAAGATAATCGTCATACGCTGTTTCTAATTCATCTAAATAAATCGGCATCCATTGTTTAAATAAATCAACATTAGCTTTAGCTTGAGATTTTCCGATTAACTCAATAAGTGAAATATTGATGCCTTCTTGAACCTGAGAAGGTTCTTCTTCATCAGAGATACATTCAATATCATCGCCTAAAAAGGTTTTAAAGCACTGACGTAATTCAACCAAAGAAAGTGGCTTGCGTAATACCCCATCCATACCCTGTTCTTGATATTCTTCTTCACTGTGCATCACGTTCGCTGTAAAAGGCAATTAAAGGCGGGAGAAAATCGTAAATCCCTTCTTCGTAGTTTTTCCGTAGATAGTGGGCGATATCAAAACCTGACATATCTGGTAATTTAATATCAAGAAAAAAACAATATCATAGGTATTTTTCTCAAATAATCGGATCGCCTGTTCGCCATTCATGGCAACATCAACATAATGCCCCTGCTTTTCAAGAATACTTTTAGCTACAACCACATTCAATTCAACATCTTCAACTAATAAAATAGAAAGATGCTGCATGGCTGTTTCAGCATTCATCTCATTAGCTTGGGCTTTATCCGCAATAATCGTTAAATAAAAAGTAGAACCTTTATCCAACTCACTTTCAACAGTTAAATCCCCTTGCATTAACTGAGCAAGATTCTTAGAAATCGCAAGACCGATGCCACTTCCTGCGGAACGATGAATATTATCTTTAACTTGATAATACATGGTAAAAATCTTATCCAGTTCGCAAGAAGCAATACCTGCCCCCGTATCTGCAACACTAAATTGATATTGATTATCTTGGATTTTCTGTACTGTTAGGATAACCTCACCTTTATCAGTAAACTTCACGGCATTACTAATTAAATTCCAAAGAATTTGGCTGATACGAGCACGGTCTAGATAAAGCCAATTAGGTAAATTTTCATCCTGGTTTAAGGAAAATTTTAGCCCCTTTTGTTCTGCCATTAAGGTACCAAAATTATAGAAATCATTAAGTAGTGAATGGAAATCGCAAGGTTGAATATTTAATTCAATACGTTTAGAGTCGATCTTATCTAAATCAATAATATCACTAAAAATATGGCCTAAACTGACCGCACTTAGATTAATCGTATTCAGATAATTCTGTTGTTGTTCCGTTAATTTATCATCTAACAAAATTCGACTTAAGCCAATAATTCCATTTAATGGGGTACGCAACTCATGGCTAATGGTAGCCAGTAAGGTACTTTTATCGCGATTATTTTTTTCTAATCGAGCAAGCGTTTTAGAGAGCTCCAAACGGGAACGTTCTAATCGCTCAACAAGTAGCGTAAAGAAATAAATAACAAAAGGAGCAGTAAACAAACCAAAAGTGATCGAGCGAACAATATCACTCCAGTGAATACCATCACTAAAAAGTGTACTTAATAAGATTTGTATACAAAGAGCCAAAATCGCAAGAATAGCAATGCCAAGTAAAGAGAAGCGAACTCGACCTAATCGAATAACCCAGTCAACATAGCGTTGTGCAAAATATCTAAAAGTGTTTTTCATTGTTTATATTGAGAAATAAAAATTGAGATCATTCTATAGAGTTTTTAATAAAAATCCATAAACAAAAACCCCAAGCCATTCAGCTCGGGGTTCTATATTCAGTACCTGGCGGTGTCCTACTCTCACATGGGGAAGCCCCACACTACCATCGGCGCATCGGCGTTTCACTTCTGAGTTCGGTATGGGGTCAGGTGGGACCACCGCTCTATCGCCGCCAGGATTATTCCTTTAATAACTTTTCTCTCTTTCTGCTCCGCTATCTCTAGCGCTCACAACCAAACAAGCTGATAACCTTCAAAACTTTCTTCTTCTCTTTCTTCTCTGAGTTTCTTTCGTCTTCTCAACACCCAAAACCCTTGAGCGTTGTATAGTTAAGCCTCTCGGGCAATTAGTACATGTTAGCTCAACGGCTCGCACCGCTTACACACCATGCCTATCTACGTCTTAGTCTTAAACAACCCTTACAGATTTTAAATCTGGGAGAACTCATCTCTTGGCAAGTTTCGTGCTTAGATGCTTTCAGCACTTATCTCTTCCGCACTTAGCTACCCGGCAATGCGTCTGGCGACACAACCCGGAACACCAGTGGTGCGTCCACTCCGGTCCTCTCGTACTAGGAGCAGCCCCAACCAATTCTCCAACGCCCACGGCAGATAGGGACCGAACTGTCTCACGACGTTCTAAACCCAGCTCGCGTACCACTTTAAATGGCGAACAGCCATACCCTTGGGACCTACTTCAGCCCCAGGATGTGATGAGCCGACATCGAGGTGCCAAACACCGCCGTCGATATGAACTCTTGGGCGGTATCAGCCTGTTATCCCCGGAGTACCTTTTATCCGTTGAGCGATGGCCCTTCCATTCAGAACCACCGGATCACTATGACCTACTTTCGTACCTGCTCGACTTGTCTGTCTCGCAGTTAAGCTTGCTTATACCATTGCACTAACCTGACGATGTCCGACCGTCATTAGCAAACCTTCGTGCTCCTCCGTTACTCTTTGGGAGGAGACCGCCCCAGTCAAACTACCCACCAGACACTGTCCGAGACCACGTTTCGTAATCTTCGTTAGAACATCAAACGTTAAAGGGTGGTATTTCAAGGACGCCTCCACAATCACTGGCGTGACTGCTTCAAAGGCTCCCACCTATCCTACACATCAAAATTCAATGTTCAGTGTCAAGCTATAGTAAAGGTTCACGGGGTCTTTCCGTCTAGCCGCGGGTACACCGCATCTTCACGGCGATTTCAATTTCACTGAGTCTCGGGTGGAGACAGCCTGGCCATCATTATGCCATTCGTGCAGGTCGGAACTTACCCGACAAGGAATTTCGCTACCTTAGGACCGTTATAGTTACGGCCGCCGTTTACTGGGGCTTCGATCAGGAGCTTCTCTTTCGATTACACCATCAATTAACCTTCCAGCACCGGGCAGGCATCACACCCTATACGTCCACTTTCGTGTTTGCAGAGTGCTGTGTTTTTAATAAACAGTTGCAGCCAGCTGGTATCTTCGACCGGTTCAACCTTCGCCCGCAAGGGACTACAATCTACGCCGGCGCACCTTCTCCCGAAGTTACGGTGCTATTTTGCCTAGTTCCTTCACCCGAGTTCTCTCAAGCGCCTGAGTATTCTCTACCTGACCACCTGTGTCGGTTTTCAGTACGGTTTAGATAAACCTGAAGCTTAGTGGCTTTTCCTGGAAGTGTGGTATCGGTTACTTCAGCTCCGTAGAGCCTCGTCATCATCTCTCAGTGTTTAATAGAAGTCCGGATTTGCCTAAACTTCCCACCTACAAACTTAAACGCACATATCCAACAGTGCGATAACCTAACCTGCTCCGTCCCCACATCGCAGTTTATCCAAGTACGGGAATATTAACCCGTTTCCCATCGACTACGCTTTTCAGCCTCGCCTTAGGGGCCGACTCACCCCTGCCCCGATTAACGTTGGACAGGAACCCTTGGTCTTCCGGCGAACGGGTTTTTCACCCGTTTTATCGTTACTTATGTCAGCATTCGCACTTCTGATACGTCCAGCAAACCTCTCGATTCACCTTCATCCGCTTACAGAACGCTCCCCTACCCAACAGACTTTCGTCTGATGCCGCAGCTTCGGTGCTATATTTGAGCCCCGTTACATCTTCCGCGCAGGCCGACTCGACTAGTGAGCTATTACGCTTTCTTTAAATGATGGCTGCTTCTAAGCCAACATCCTAGCTGTCTAAAGCCTTCCCACTTCGTTTCCCACTTAATATAGACTTTGGGACCTTAGCTGGCGGTCTGGGTTGTTTCCCTCTCCACGACGGACGTTAGCACCCGCCGTGTGTCTCCTGAGTATCACTCTTCGGTATTCGTAGTTTGCATCGGGTTGGTAATCCGGGATGGACCCCTAGCCGAAACAGTGCTCTACCCCCGAAGGTGTCCGCTCAAGGCTCTACCTAAATAGATTTCGGGGAGAACCAGCTATCTCCCGGTTTGATTGGCCTTTCACCCCCAGCCACAAGTCATCCGCTAATTTTTTTCAACATTAGTCGGTTCGGTCCTCCAGTTAGTGTTACCCAACCTTCAACCTGCCCATGGCTGAATCACCGGGTTTCGGGTCTATACCTTGCAACTATTCGCCCAGTTAAGACTCGGTTTCCTTCGGCTCCCCTATTCGGTTAACCTCGCTACAAAATATAAGTCGCTGACCCATTATACAAAAGGTACGCAGTCACCCTTAAAGGGCTCCCACTGCTTGTACGTACAAGGTTTCAGGTTCTATTTCACTCCCCTCACCGGGGTTCTTTTTCGCCTTTCCTTCACAGTACTGGTTCACTATCGGTCAATCAGGAGTATTTAGCCTTGGAGGATGGTCCCCCATCTTCAAACAGGATATCACGTGTCCCGCCCTACTTATCGTTAGCTTAGTACCATGACCTGGACTTCGAGTACGGGGCTATCACCCTGTATCGCCAAGCTTCCCAGCTTGTTCCTCTGTCTCTGTCATTATCACTAACAGGCTCCTTCGCGTTCGCTCGCCGCTACTAACGAAATCTCGGTTGATTTCTTTTTCCTCAGGGGTACTTAGATGTTTCAGTTCTCCCGGTTTGCCTCACTTACCTATGTATTCAGTAAGTGATAGTAGATTCTTCATCTACTGGGTTTCCCCATTCGGACATCTTGGATTAAACGCCTCTTATCGACTCATCCAAGCTTTTTCGCAGATTAGCACGTCCTTCATCGCCTCTGATTGCCAAGGCATCCACCTTGTACGCTTAGTCACTTAACTATACAACCTCAAAAAAATTCTTGATGTTGTGTTTTTCAACTAAACACTTGATTGCTTTTTGTTCAATCAAGATTTTTATTCTTACTCAGACTTTTTCTTATCCTTTAAAAGGACTTGAAAGTCTCTTCAGTTTTTTTCAGCTTGTTTCCTGGTTGTTAAAGAACAGAAGATAACATTTTCAGTTATCATCGTTAAATAAACTTATTAAGTATAAAAAAACTCAATTTACTTAACGATGATAAGTGGTGAGATAAGCGGGATCGAACCGCTGAC
>BNJS01001607.1_pt1 | contig 74425 bp, 78 predicted proteins | sample 8540461 | NCBI WGS metagenome assembly BNJS01 (sample SAMD00202454, study PRJDB9452) | human saliva metagenome | isolation source: human saliva | place: Japan
CATGGCGGTAGCCGTCAGAGTAGCATTGTGATTTTCTTTTGTTGTTCATTGTTCTTTTTATTTTTAAGTTGTTAAATGAATTGTTTTCTTTTGGGGGAGATGGTAAGGTGACTCGGTTTTATTGTATGACAGATATAGTTTGATTGTTTTACTTTTGAGCCACCCTCGAACACTGTACAATATGAACAAAAACAATAGTTTTACAGAATAGTATGACAGTGGACGCTCGTCATCTTCCGATAACATCGCTGTCCTGCTTTCTACATTTGAGTTCAGTTTCAAAAGTCGGGAAGAAGAGTTTATATTCTTTCCTCTAATTTCTGCTTCTTCCGCCTTTACGAATGGCAGCAAGTAGCTTTTTGATGGTCTTTTCTCCTGCTTGAGCGTTGCCTCTTTGATATAGTCCATGAGCTGTGTGCCCCTGTATCGCTCTGCAGTGTTTCGTGAACGTCAGCTTCGCTTTTCACATCAAGCGTGTCGTCATTTTCTGTGCCAGCCGTTTACACGGGACAAGTCCCTTGCAAGAATGGCGGATGGTGAGACTTCGGGTAAAGAATCGTCTGCAATCTGCAGTTCCTCACGGATGATAGTGTCTTCGTCCGATTCGTCCATCGTATAGTCAACCTGCATTTCATTGTCCCCATCTGTACCTTCCACTTCTTTTATTTCTTCGGATACAGATGAGTTTTTCTCTGCAAAAGTATCAGGTTTTTCATCAGGATTTTCAGAGGAGGAAACAGCGGGAACTTCGGAGATAGACGGGGAAACGAAAGGTTTACTCCTGCCCACCAAAACGTGACGTGCATTGTCAATCTGCTCTTGGGAAACGGATGTATTGAGACTTGTGCCGTGCCCGTTTTCTTTCTGTTTCGGTGTATTCTTCCCTGATTGGGCTGCCAAATCTTGAAATAACCTCCAAAAGTATGCGATGCCGAGAGCTATCCACGCTATACCCAGCAAAAGCAATGCGCCTAACAATAAATTGATTATCATAAGTCTATGGTTTTATCGCGCCTGCGCTGTGAGGCGGTATGGTTCAACAAATCCTGATATGTTTTCAAACGATCGAGAAGGATATTCTCAATATACCCCCGTGATGGAAGCTCTCCGATCTGATGTCGTTCAGCACATCACGCAGTATCTGGAGTATCTCAGTATGGATACTGAAGCCCGACTTATTGCGCCCATTGCGGACACCCGTCAGAAATCGCTGTTCGTATTCAGGAAAGTCCATTGCTGGGGAAGAATCCTTCGTTCTGGCATTTCTCTTTCTTTTCGAGAGCTGCGCTGTTTTGGCATTGTTGCCATTAAACGAAGTTTCTTCCGGTATTTCCTCCTGTTCGTCAATTTTAGAAAGAGAGGCACTTACATCTTCTTCCACAGAGTCAGAATCATCATCCAAATCTATGGGGTCGTCAAAGTCTGGTGTGTTCTCCTCTGTGCGCTTCTTGACACCAATATCTGCCATCTCCTCCAATTTCGCTTGAAGCAGCTTTTCACGTTGCTCTTTCAGTGATTTTATACGCCGTTCTCAGTTTTCAGGTTGAGTTTCTCCATGACCTCCATTACCCACTCATCCACTCCAGTCTGAGGACGGAGAGCAGGTGCAGGGGGCAGGTAGGAGCAGCGGAATACACCTTGACACCCCCTTGTGCCAATTCCCTGCTGAATCGGACGGAGTTATAGATACGGGTATCGAAAATCGGCAGTCCCTGTTCCTCAGCATTCTGACTGAACAGGTCGATGACCATGGTACTGGCACTGCGGTTGATTTTGTTCCAAAGCAGGAAGAAGTCCTGAATGCGTGAGCCTTCAAACCCGACACCCAAGTCCCTGATTGTCTTGGCGTATGCAAAACTCGAAGCCAGCGACTGTGGGTCGGCTTCTATAGGTGAGATGATGTAGTCCATCGTAATGGACAAATCCATCATGGCACTGGTAAGGGCATGACCAGGAAAGTCAAAGATAATCAGTTGCGGTGCCGTCTTCATTTTACGAAAGTATTTCATGACATCGGAAACGGCTCTTTCTGGTTTGCTTCTGATGATATGATACGATTTCTTGCCGTAGCGGGACAGGCGCTCGTGAAGTTCCTTGCCCAGTTCGGGTGAGGACTCGATGAGGTCTCTGTCGCGTTCGCGGAGTTTGTAGAAAGATTCCTGCGTACCGTCACAGTCCACGACGGCAAGAGAGATATTCTTTTCGTAATATAGTATGGAAGCCAGCACTTCGGCAAGGCTGCTTTTGCCAACTCCGCCTTTCTGTGAGGCGAAGCCCAGATAGATGGGATTGTTTTTTTTCTTTTCCATATTCATAGTCGGTTGTTACTTATGTTATAAGTTAATGTATATCTTGACAGACAAGTCATGTCATCTTTGTTGTTGAAACCATATTTTTAACTCGACCTAAAAGTCTGGTTTTGACCCAGCTTAATTTTGACTCAGCCCAAAGACATAAAATTATCCGTCAGTTCAAACCATTATTGATTGAATCTTTTTGAGATTGAAACCATCTTTTTTGACTCTTCACCCATACGGATTTTAAGCTGTCTTTCAACTGAATCTGGTTGCAAAATAACAAGGTTTTATCCTAAGTTTCAACTACCTGTGAAGTACAGGGAAATGCAAGGAAAAAGAGTGAATATCTCTGATAATGAGATATTTGAAAATATGCTGTAACTTTGCAGGCGAGAATAATACATGGAGCTCTATTCTCGAAACGATACACCCCTAGGGTGGATGCTTCCATTGCATCAACTCTTAATATTGGCAAGGTGTGTCTTTGTCCGACAAACTTCGTTTCTGACGACAAAGACCCTTGCCCCAAAGGGGAGATAAATTACTCCAAAGTCGTACTTATAATGAGGAAAGACAATGAATGACAGGATTGAACGATGGGACAGATGGGACACCCGTCTTCCCAAGCCCAAAGACCAGCAACGGGCGATTGATTTGTTTCAGCGTTCAGGGGCAGAAACGAAGTCGGATTTCGTACGCGCTCGCATTCTTGGAGAGCATTTCAAGGTAATAACGGTGGATAAATCCGCTGTGGAATATTACCGAAAACTCTCGGAATTGACGGCACAAATCCATAAGATTGGCGTGCTGTATAACCAAACCGTGCGTGCTATCAACAGTTATCACAGCGTGAAGACTGCACAGATTATGCTTGAGAAGTTGGAGAAACTGTCTGCTCAAATCATCACTTTGCAGGAGCAGGCAATCAATCTTACCATTGACTACCGAAAAAGATGATTGCCAAGATTTCAGCAACAGAGAACCTTGGAGGGACCCTCGGCTACAACTTCAAAAAGGTAGAGAAAGAGGAAGCAAGCATTCTTCTTACCCAAGGCTTGTATCAAAACAAAGAGGGAACTTATACGATGGCTGAAGTATTTGCCGATATGCAAGCAGTTATTCCTGAGAAATGCCGAACAAAAAGATGGTGTTCCATTGTTCGCTCAATCCACACCCGGACGAGAAACTCTCCGATGAAACACTCACACAGATAGCCAAGGAGTATATGGAGACACTCGGTTATGGCAAGCAGCCTTATATCGTGTTCAAGCACAACGACATCGTTCGTGAGCATATCCATATCGTTTCACTTCGGGTGGACAGTCGTGGACAGAAAATTAACGACAGGTTTGAGAAACGGAGGAGCAAGCAGATTACCGATGCCTTGGAAAAGAGGTTTGGTCTCATTCCAAGTTCAAAGATTACTGAGAAGGCTGTAGCAGAAACGCCCAAGGTAAATATTGGTAAAGGGAATATCAAGGAGCAGGTGGCAAGCGTTGTTCGCATGGTGCTGAAACATTATCGTTTCTGCTCCTTGGGCGAGCTCAATGCCGTACTGAGTAAATATAATCTTGCCGTAGAAGAAGTAAAAACGGAGTTCCGAGGAAAGAAATATGATGGACTTGTCTATGTCCCAACAGATGACAAGGGAGGCAAAGTAAGCACACCCATCAACGCATCGGACATTGGACGTGGTGTGGGCTATACAGCCGTGCAGAACAGGATGCAGAAGTCCAAACAAGCTATCAAGCCATTGATATCAATCATAAGGTACAGGGTGTTACAAACAATGCGTACCTCTCCAAAGACAGAGGAAGAATTTCAGCAAAGACTGGAGGAACAAGGCTTGCGTGTGTTTATCCGAAAGAACGAAAGCAGGCGAATATATGGCATCACGTTCATTGACGACAAGGAGGGCATTGCGCTTAATGGCTCCCGATTGGGTAAGGGATATGCCGCTAACGTATTCAATGGCTATTTCTCCATTCCAACACATAATCCGTTCTTAGATGAAACGCTGTATGGCAGTCTGTCTGCCCGTTTGGAACAATCGGCAACCGTTCAACCCTCGCAGCAAAATACGGAGGAAAGCGATAACCTTATTGATGAACTCTTTGAGGATATGGCAGATGGTTTGTTCCTACCTACGGGCAACGATGACTGGAAGGAAACAGCATGGCAACGCAAACTGCGCAAACAAAGTAAGGTAAAACTTAGACGAAGAAAACATTAAATAAACGAGTATTTCTATCTCCCCTTCCTTCGGAGGGGGTTGGGGGAGGCTACAAAAACATAGCATTATGGCACAAGAAGATGATTTAAGGGCATTAGGCAAAGTCATGGACTTTATGCGGGGTATATCGGTGATATTCCTCCTCGTTAACTGTTATTGGTTTCTGCTACTGAGGCATTTCATGTCTGGGGGTTTTACGCTTGGCATCATTGATAAAAATTCTAATGAACTTCCAGCGCACCACGGGCTTGTTTTTCATCCATCCTCTGGACAAAACTCTTTTGTGTGGTTTTCCTTGCCTTGTCCTGCCTTGGGACAAAAGGCGTGAAAGAGGAGAAAATCACGTGGCCCGAAGATTTGGACGGTACTTTTCTCAGGCTTCTGTCTTTTTCTTTCTTAATTGGTGGCTGCTGGCACTGCCCATCGGCAAGGCTAGCAGCTACCTATATATCTTCACACCTGTCCGTGGTTATATCTGCCTGCTGATGGCAGGTGTATGGATGAGCCGACTACTCAAAAACAACCTTATGGACGATGTTTTCAACACGGAGAATGAGAGTTTCATGCAGGAAACGCGCTTGATGGAAAATGAATACTCCGTCAATCTTCCTACACGCTTCTACTATAAGAAGAAATGGAACAATGGTTGGATTAACGTAGTCAATCCGTTCCGTGCCTCAATGGTACTCGGCACACCGGGTTCGGGTAAGTCATACGATATTGTGAACAACTACATCAAGCAACAGATAGAGAAAGGCTTTGCCATGTACATCTACGACTATAAATTTCCCGACCTTTCAGAGATAGCTTACAATCACCTGCTTCATCACTTGGATGCCTACTAGGTAAAGCCACAGTCCTATGTAATCAACTTCGATGATCCGAGAAAGTCACATCGCTGCAATCCCATCAATCCAGCCTTTATGACGGATATATCAGATGCTTACGAGAGTGCCTACACGATTATGCTCAACCTGAACCGCTCGTGGATACAGAAGCAGGGGGATTTCTTCGTGGAGTCACCCATCATCTTGTTGGCAGCCATTATATGGTTTCTGAAAATCTATGAGAACGGAAAGTATTGCACTTTCCCTCATGCCATTGAATTTCTCAACCGTCCCTACGCACAGATATTCCCGATACTCACTTCCTACGATGAACTTGCCAACTACCTTTCCCCTTTTATGGACGCCTGGGAGGGTGGAGTGCAGGACCAGTTGCAGGGACAGATAGCCAGTGCCAAGATACCACTTTCACGAATGATTTCACCTGCTCTTTATTGGGTGATGACGGGTGACGATTTCTCTCTCGACATCAATAATCCGAATGAGCCGAAAGTCCTTGTTGTGGGTAACAACCCCGACCGTCAGAATATCTACTCGGCAGCCCTCGGTTTGTATAACAGTCGTATTGTGAAGCTCTTTATCAACAAGAAGAAAGAACTCAAATCCTCAGTGATTATCGACGAGTTGCCGACAATCTACTTCGTGGTTTGGACAATCTCGATTGCCACTGCCCGCAGCAACAAGGTAGCGGTGTGTTTGGGTTTTCAGGATTTCTCGCAACTTACTCGCGATTATGGGGACAAAGAAAGTAAAGTGATACAAAATACCGTAGGCAACGTGTTCAGTGGTCAAGTCGTGGGAGAAACCGCCAAGACCCTTTCTGAGCGATTTGGAAAGGTTCTCCAGCAACGGCAGTCTATGACCATCAACCGCAATGACAAATCCACCTCTATCTCCACACAGATGGACAGCCTTATCCCCTGCATCGAAAATCAGTAATCTCACACAGGGTATGTTTGTAGGGTGCGGTGTCCGACAACTTTGACGAGCGTATCGAACAAAAAGATCTTCCACGCTGAGATTGTGGTGGATAGTGCCAAAGTTTCTGCTGAAATGAAAGCATACCAGCCCATCCCTGTAATCAATATATTCCAAAACGAAAATAGCTCCGATAACCTCAAAGAGGCTATCGAAGCCAATTATAAGAGAATCAAACAGGATATACTTTTCCTCGTTGATTTTGAGATTGAACGAATCAAAAATGAGCCTCGGTTAAAATATTTATTAAAAGAATTATAGTTCTGATAAATACAGAGCATTTTTTGTATATGCCATCATTTACTATCCTATCATATGCTGTAGAACAGTTTTATCATCTGCGCAATTAAGAATGGCGCAGATTTCGAAAAGGCTTCAGCAGAGATAAATGTCTCTATACCTATTCCCGAAATCAAGCCTTTCCAAAACGAAGTCGACCCGATAACCTCAAAGAGACTGTCGATAGCCCAACCATCGTAAGCTAAAAAGAGAAAGACTCTCTTGCTCTGTCATAAACAGAAAGAAATATTGTCCTCCATCGCTATGTTATCTAATAAAAGACAATTCCTCTAACATATATTAAATACTATTTTGATATTTCGTTATGTGAATTACTGACCATAATTAGGGGGTGTGCTACATATTTCCTCTTACAAATATGGTAACACATAGAGGACAACTAACAAATGTTTTGCAGATAAAGACAAATTTTAATTACCAGTCTACCAACTCTATACGACCATTTGCAGGAGGAACTCCATAAAGTCCTCTTTGGGCATTTATTTGGTTCTGTAGCTGCAAACGCTCTTCTTCTGTTAGGCGTCTGCCTGATTGATCATACACATCATCTAATTCAACATAGTTGTCTTTTCTTGCTATGTAAGGTAGATAATGAGAATTCAGGAAAGCCTTATCCTGTGTAGAAAGTGTATAATTTATAGCAACACCAAGTCCCGTTTTTGTAGTTATAGTATTTGATCCATTCTTTGAGAAATCTTTTGACGATGCAAGGGTAATGGAGAACATATCAAACATTCCCATAGTAGTGTAGTTGCTCTTTATCTTATCAAAAGCCGACTTGCAATTGTCCTTGACATTGTTAAAATCAATTTTCACGTAATTATCACGATCTGGTCGCTGTTGTTCATTGAACATTCCTGCAGCATTACAGAATGCATGCAAGAAGAATCGCTTTTATCTCATTTGCGTCTGCATTCTCAAGAGTTGTTGGGACATTTATATATTGTTCACCACCTACTAAGCCGTAGTTACCGCTTCCTTCTCTACCAGAATCCATTCTGACAGCAATGTTTGGAAATTTTATGTGATATGGCTCATAGTATTCCGGATCCTCTATAGAGTTATAGAAACGTACATTTGTCTGTTCTTCCATTTCTGCTATAGCAAGAATAGCCCCATCTTTTATCTTCCCAGGGATCTTAAGGAACTTCACTCTAAGCATTGTCCAATATTGTGCAGGATAAAATCCATATATGCCAATTGCTCTTGTAGAAACTGAAATACGTGGATCGTCAAACAATCCCCAACGTGTTGGAATTGAGATGCAATGGTTGTTGTCCATGCATCCTTTTGTTGGACGTTACCAAAAAGGATTTCCTGTTGATAGTAGCAACTTTTGCTGTTCTGTACTCAATGTTGCAACGTACGCAACATGTTTCTCACTGTGAGTTGTTTCTGTTTGTATAGCATCATCATTAGAGCATGATGCCACAGATAAAGCCAATACTGTTGTCAATAAAGAGTTCATGACAACTTGAACATACCGATTTGTAAACATTTGTAAAAATTATTTATTGTTATTCATTTGCTCAACATTTCGAAGAGCGTTGTAGTAAAGCTCTGATTTTATACCTAAAATTTCTGCATCCTGTTCTGTAAGGTCGAGATAATATCTGCCATTATTATTGCGGATAAGATTAGTCAGGATAGTACTCTTGTCTATTTGATATTGTATAACCATACTGTCCAAAGGCTGTCTCATTATGCTCTACACCATTCCCGCCATTAGTTATATCTGAGTAAATATCGTCATGGCAAGCTGTTAAGAAAAACATTAGAGCAAATAACGGAATAAATCTAAAACCACTTTTTCATTGTAATTGTACTTTGTTATAGGATAAAACATCAGAAAAATGTCCCTCTAACTTATATGAAATAGGAATTCATCATTGGAATAGAGATAAATCACCGTCTAGCTTTTTAGTTCTATTATTAAATTTCTTAAAAAAATAATAGTGCTATCTATAGATGTTGCTGATGGCAACTTATTATAATCTATAATAATAGCGATACCCCCTACTATCATTGTTGTTTTCAGAAACTGCATATATTTCAAGAAATCTTCAAAAGATAGTTCTGTCTTTATCGTACATTAAATTCTTTTGATAATTGGTAAGATTTATCCAAATTTGGAAAAGACTTCACCTTGAGGGATACGAAAAAGCTCCAAACAACCATAATGGTGTTTCACTTTGAATACTTCTAAACATAAATTGGAAAAATAAAAAATATCTATCGTTATAAACACCTAATCTATCACCATTGAACAATGTTGGCTTTATTGGAAAGATCAGGGTGGAAAAGCATCATATATAGACACATAATCTTTATATGCGACACCATTAACGCTAGCATATCCATACACAGTGATGGTTCCATCTTTATCTTTTGAACAACCTATCAAACTACACGTAATAAGCAATGTTGTAGAGAAAAATTAAAAATGTGCTTGAACATATTATTTTATTTTTATAGTTACAGGAATAATTTGTATAAACTTGTCCTCCGGGTTTAGCAATGCTATCGTATAAAGGCATGTATGATCAACCTGCATGTTGTGTGTAATATAGTCCAATTCTTCTTGTGGAAGAACATCTTTAATAGACATTTCCCCTCTTGACACAGGTATTATGTAGGTACTATTAAACGGGCTATATATTTTAGCTGCGTAGAAGTCCAGATGTCACCTCTTCATATTCTTTAGACAAAGAAATATCTCTAGTAAGGTATATCTTGCCGTATTTGTATGAATACGTAGTCCCATCTTCTTTGTATATTTTTTTTGCTGCGTCAAGTAACAGCCTATTATTTGATGCGTAAAAAATATCCGTCGCTGTACACTTTACAGATTGAGGTAGAGATTCTTTTCCATTACTGTCTATAATTTTAAGAAATACAACAGCATCTTTGTCTTCTATAGGTATGAATACTGATGACTATTGTATCAATCCATCGTATATCTTGTTTGGAAATTTTACTCCCCATCTAAATATTAACGATGAATTTATATTATCAATATTGGCTTTTGTAGGTTTCATCTATGCATTTTGCTTCAATTTCAAAACCATCTGGTTTATGTTTGGAAGAAAGCAAATAAGTTGGGACTCCTATATATACCAATTTGCTAAACTTCATCCCATTAGTTTCACCAATTACATATACACAACCATTTTTAGATACGGTAAGTATCCCATTTTGATTAATGGTTCCAATTGATGCATCCGACGTACTCCATACAACAGTTCCTTTCGCTCCAGATAAAGTGTACTTTGCTCCAGAATACCCAAAAATAGGCCCTGTAACAGTTTGATTTATGTGGGATAATATCCAATTTTGTGCACTCTGAGAGAAAGACATATGTTGTTTATAGGTGTCATTTGTTTCAAGATAGAAATTGTTACCAAATGCAGTTCGGGTATTATCTATATTAAATGTAAAAGAGCTAGGAGATAATGAAATACCGTTGTATGCTAATGCACTTGATGTGGGGATAAATGGAATATTTATATTTATCCCCCATGAATACAATAATCAGCAAGAAAAAGGAATTGTTTCTCCATCACCCTATATCCATCTTTTTATAATCGAATTTTGAGGATGGATATATATCATACAGCAAAAAGGACCACTATTAAAAGCCTTCATATTTAAATATACTTTTCTTAATAGGGATGGTCCATAAAAATCCTTTTTCTAAAAGCAAGTTTGAAATAATTTACTCTCTGTCCTTGTGATTTCCGGTAGGCATTCAAATTGAAAGTCAGCCGAGGTCCTTCCTGGTAGAGATAAGCTAATCCAGCAATTACATCTGCAAACCCAATTCCGATAACTAGGCCTGTCAATGGTGAAATCCAATCAGATGTTAATTTTTGTTCCAGCGTTGGCTTTTAGGTTAATATAATAACTAGGGAACTTTAGATGTTGAATAATCGCTATTAGCAATACCAAGCATTTGGAAGTTTTTCCCCTTATCTCCATTAGGAAAGCCGTTGCCTGAGTTCCTCCTGCCATGTGTACATGTAGAGAGTTGTTTAAATGTCCAGCAGCATCAATACTATTACAAAGCATCTGTTGAGCTGCTGTCGAATATGCCAATTTTTCACCTATTTCTAAATAACCTCTTTGCAGTTGGTATCTTTTTAATAAGTTTATCTATCAAATTCTTTTCTTGTAGAAATTTTCTTTATTCCATAAAAGCCATGCAATAGCCCAATAGGAACATTAGCTCCTAAATGTGGAGCATCATAGCTGACATAAGTCCCCACATGGTGTGGCTTGTTTTTGTTCTCCATTGTTTTTTAAAGCATATCTAGCTACAAGTCCACTCCACTGTAGGCCTATTAGAAGGCTTGGTTCACTGTTTTGAGCAGACATATTGTTTATAGTTTCTATTATCTTTACTAATGTATAAGCGTTCGCTTGAATATATTCTTCAGGTGTACACCAATGAACATAAACGAAATCATATCCATTATCTGTAATAAATTTAGACCAATCTCTATAGTAAGAAAGTAAAGACCCCTGGCCGCATTTAGCGTTATTGCTTGTTTGGGGATTAAACCCTTCAACAAATATAAATGGTTTTGATATTTTCCTGTTCCCAAGCCTTGAAGGGATAATCATTACCTTTGCTGTTGTAGATATACCACGATAATCATCTCCGTTTATAACTATTGTATCTGAAAGGGGATTGGAGAGAAAGCGGTATTCAGAAGCTCTTGTTAATCCATCAGGCTTACGTTCTAATTTTGTTATAAACATGTGAGATAATAATGATTGTCCATTATCCAATGTTGCCTTTATTATTATTTCATTTCTTCCTTGTTGTAAATTCGCTTTAACCTTTTTATTCACTCCCATTTCCCTGAAAGCCATTTCAGATTAACTTCAAGTTTACTTAAATGCATGTTAGTCAGAAGGTTACTTTGGGGTAAACTTATAATAATGGAAGATTCAGTTGTGTTTTCTACGAGTGAACTACAAGCGAACAGGTAACCTTGCTTATATGGATCTTTATTTGTAGTATATACTGATCGCTTTTTAGGTTATTAATCCATCTTTTAATGCATTTTCCTTAATTTGAGAATATTTGTACAATGCAAGACTTAATGATATAGAGTTATTCTCATCATAAGATTTTTTTTGACAGAAAAAAACATCTATGTCTTTACTTACTTCACCTATCAAATCTGCAGACTTAATTGTTGACAACAAATAGGCAAATCTTACATAATCAACAGCGTTATGTTCTGTTAAGGGAACTATTCCCTGTAAATATATCAAGATCTTCATACTCTTCTGCATAATCTTTTAATAGTCCTGTTGGCACTTTATTTTTGTCAATGTGCAAACATTTTATCTAAGACTTTCCTTAAGCTCTCATCTTACCTCTTTGTTGTGCCATTGTCGGCATACAAAGAAATAGAAATACGGAAAGAATTGCCGTAACTTTTTAAAGTATGCATGTTCATATCTAATTAAGGTAAGTTAGGGCCTACTCGTAAGCTTTTCGGCTTCCGCTCCTTTTTACAGTATGGTCTGATAGATAATTATACTAAAATGACATTTTCCTTTTTCTTGTCGCAAATATACAAAATAGATATTGTTTATAACAAGAAAAATAGTTATTTTATTTTCAAAAATTTGTATTTCTTAGTATTTTCACTATATTTGCTGTATTATTAACTATATATAACTCGTTGGTGGAATTAAATTAAAGGATAAATTAATATGCAAGAAAAGTTGCATATAAAGATGTTTTGTAACTTAGTAATAACCAATACACTAAGTTCAATAATCCGTATGCACAACTTATATGCGAATTTCGCAAAAATCCTTAATATATGCAATTCTTTTTCAAAAGACTTGGTAAACCGGCCTTAATTCCGCCAACGGGTCAGGGTATGTTTGAAAGTGCAGTATCCGATAACTTCGATGAACGTATCGACCAAAAGATTTTCCATGCCGATATTGTCGTGGATATTGCTAAGGTTTCCGCTGAAATGAAAGTTTATCAGTCTATACCCACAATCGCAGACTTCAGAATGAAGATGGCTCAATAATCTCAAAAGAAAACTATTGGAGCTCAATTATCGTAAGGAGAAAAAGAAATATTGTCGCTTCAGAATGCAGAGGTCAAGCGCATCAAGGCCGATCCTACATTCGCACATCTAATTAAAAAGGTAGTTTTTTATCTATCATTTTTTATTGAGATATCTATTATAGACCCTTTATTCACTGTAAAAGGTTTGTCTATAGTTAGTTCATTTCAAAAAGTAAATTAAATAAGGCGTTGTTAATAATAGTAATATTTCTTGTGTATATTTTTCCCCAGAAAAGGTGAAGTCGGTAGATATAGTCTTATCTATGAGTTGAATAACGTTATCATTAGTTCTTGCCGCAAGTACAGCAGCATAAGCATTACAAATACCATATCCCATTTCTTTCATTCCAGGTTCCGTTTGGTCTATCCTGTCATCGTAGTATAAGAATACCTCCACCTTTTGATGCGGTTTTTCTATGATATCAGTAACTTCCGTATTTGATAGATTTGGATTTATAGATAGAATTAAAGCAGCTATAGCACTGGCATGTGGTGCACATTGATGTACCACTTTTAGTTCCAGTTCGATTATTTGGTAAAGTTGACAGAATATCCTTCCCTGGTGCGACAACATCCAATTCTTTTCCATACGAAGAAAAATCTGAGCTACGTTTACTATTACTACTTGATGAACCAACAATCAGAGCCTTGGGGAAAATTCTACCAGGATAATCAATCGCCTTTCCTGTATGATTTCCAGATGCAAAAACAACAACCATTCCTTTTCCGTTTCTTCCATTTACAAGGGCATTCTGAATGCCGTCCTCTAAATAGAACTATGCATTTGTTGATAGAAAAAACCACCCTGATCTCCCCAAGAATTATTTATAACATCTACTCCATGAGCTACTGCATATCCAAAACCAGATGCCATTTGTGCTGTGGCATTTGTTCCAATTGTCAAAGGGTGACTTAATGATACCAAGGTCGCTTCTGGTGCTAATCCTGCTATTTGTCTACCATTATGATTTGCCCCTATAATTCCACTAACGTGCGTTCCATGATCTCCGTAAACAGTTGTAGGGGTAGTCTTTGTAACGAGGTCATATGAAAGGGAGCTATAATTATTTTCAAACTCCCTGTGTTTACTATCAATGCCTTGGTCTAAAACTGCTACAACGGCACCTTTTCCTTTCGTCAAATTCCATGCTTCACAAGCATTTACGGCATTTAATCCCCACTGATTATCAGCTTCAGGGTCGGAAACACAACTATTATTATTAAAATTGAACATGAATCCAGGATCAACTGCTTTAAAGTAACCTGTTTCATAAAAATATTAGACATAGTCAAACCATTAGAAGAGTGTGGTGATTTTATAGTATACCAATTAGGCATATAAGCAACTGGTCCCAAAATAATACTATTATTCTTTTTGCCACATTCTCTAACTTTGAATAATCATTTATATCTTTTTAGCTGAACATAGAAAAATTCACTAGTTGGAACATATTGTTCAGAATTACCAAAAGACTGGAGCTATATAGATGTCTTTACCTTTTTGTCTTATTTTTGTAAATCTTTAATACTATTTATAGTAGAAGATGTCAAAGAAGATATATCTATAATTTTTCCAATATGTCTTTTTCATTTACCATATTAACAGAACTTGCAATATCAGAAACTGTCGATACTACAGAGTTGGATAGACTAGTATTAACTAAAAAGCATGCTATCATTACTTGAAATATAAAAATCGATTATTTATCGACGATATACCCTATCTTACTACCATTATACCAGTAGTAATAATCATGCTTACCATGCCAGCTCTAGTCATTAACTTACTATTTGCCGTAGAGGCTACATACGCATCGTAATCGCTGCATGAAGATAAAGCAAACATACAACTTACTAAAACTATAGTGTTGAACAAAAATGTCTCATATTTTTGTGTTAAATCATTAAAACTACTTTTACTTTTTGCCTTTAGTTTTTCCACTTCAGAAGATAGATTTTGAACAGCATTTACCAGCATAGGGATTAACTCTGTGTAGTTTATCAATTTCTTTCCTTCTGAATCAGTAATAACCAATTCTGGCAATACTTTTCTTACTTCTTGAGCCAGCATACCATACCATTTGCATTTCCTCCCTTTGATGAAAGCGCGTGTGGTAGATAGCAGTATCTTCACGAAACTTGTAAGAGTACGTACGCAACAATTTTTAACTCTGCCAAGGCTATTAGTTAATGGACGAATATTGGTCTTGGCTCTAGCATCCGAATAGTTATATACATTCTTAACTTGAATACTATTAAACAGTACTCGTTTGTGTATTATAGAAAAACAACCTCGTCTCCATGTCCCGCTATTCTTGGTGCAGCAGGAGTAATATCGAATTGCAGGAAATTGGACTGATTATCTTTAAGATAGATACTTCCCCAATGAGTTGTTGGATAGAAACTGTATGGCAGTTACATTACCCACAGTTAGTTTTTCCTTGTGAGGTGTACTTAATTTGTACTAAGCTACTAACTGAAACTGAAAGAAGGAACATTGTTAAAATGCCCTTGAAAATAGAAAATGTTTGTTCTCATAATTTTAAGATTTTATTATACGTTAGTAAAATCCGAATGCTTGAGATATGGTTTTTATCAAATCAAGTTTTTCCCATGTAAATAACTCTACATCAATAGTCTTCGCTCATGAGAATAACTTGTAAAAGTTTCTCTTTACCACTTCATTCTTACGTCCCATATGCCCATATGTGGCTGTTTCAAGATACATTGGTTGACGTAATCAGTATACAGTTCAATAGAACGTGGACGTAAATCAAACAACTTACCTATCAGTTTTGCAATCTCTCCATCTGTCATTTTAACATTACTTCTACCATATGTATTAATCATAAATACTCACGGGATGAGCTACACCAATAGCATAAGTCAATTGTACCAGCATCCCATCAGCCACGCCAGCTGCCACCATATTCTTTGCGATATAACGTGCGGCATAAGCGGCTGAACGATCTACTTTGAGGAGTCCCTGTCCCGAAAAAGGCTCCACCTCCATGGGCACCTTTACCGCCATATGTGTCAACTATGATTTTACGTCCCGTCAATCCCGTGTCTCCATGAGGTCCACCAATGACGAATTTTCCTGTAGGATTAACAAAATATTTGATATCATCATTGAATAATTTTAATACTTTTCCACTCAACTGTGCTTTTTACACGCGGATAAGAATATTGATAATATCCTCACGAATTTTAATCAACATTGCGTCATCATCGTTTATAAACTCATCATGTTGTGTGCTTACAACGATTGAATCAATGCGTTGTGGAATATTGTCGTCGCTGTATTCAATCGTAACTTGACTTTTAGAATCGGGGCGAAGATAGGTCATGACTCTACCTTCATGCCGAATATCAGCCAATGTGCTCATTAAAAAGATGTGATAAACAGAGCGAAACAGGTATGTAATTCTCCGTTTCATTGGTTGCGTAACCAAACATCAACTCGATCACCCGCACCTTGTTCATCTTCTTTTTCACGACTTATACCGCGACTTATGTCACGACTTTGCTCGTGGATAGATGTTAGAATGCCACACGAATCACCATCAAACTGATATTCAGCTTTCGTATACCCAATTTTCTTAATAGTATTTCTGGTAATTGTTTGCAGGTCTATGTATTCACTAGAGTTTACTTCCCCATGATAATTACTTGTCCTGTGGTGCAAAAACTCTCAATGGCACAATGCGAATTCTCATCATATGCTAAGAACTCGATCAGTAAAGCGTCTGAGATTTGGTCTGATATTTTGTCAGGATGTCCTTCGGATACAGACTCTGAAGAAAAGAGATATGACTATTTAATAATTATTTTAATGATAAAATATAGAATGAAGATGTTGTGAAGAAATTCCTAATATATGGAATATTTGCTATGAAAGGAGGCAACCTTAAAGGATGTAAACCAAACTTTACTTCGTAGTGAGGATTTATAAAATACCGTTCTTTCCTTTTACAAGTAAATCCAACTCTCTTTAGCAATTTTTTTCAAATAGTTCAATTCGGGCATTTGGTTTTTAATATTCATAAGTTCTTTTATACACCCTTCATCTTCATCTAGGATTTGTAATAAATTACGATATATCTTGGATGGAAGTAAATGTATAAAAGGTAAATGAGATAGCAACCTCGTTTCCACAAATTTGCTGATGTCCTCCAAAGGGCATTTGCCATGCAGGAAAAAGCCATAAACACGATACCATCATTTTTGAGAAAGTCTTTATTTTTCTTATCCTTATCCTCTATATGCTCTATAACGTCATGACAAAGTATGATATCATAGTGGTAATTGAGTTCTGTAATAGTACAGATATCAGCTACTATAAACTGTCCTTCTGCATTATTTTTGTCAAAGAATGTTTTTGCATCATTTATCCTTGTTTCAGATAAATCAACACCTGTCACATGACACCCTTTCTTATAAAAAGGGAGAAGATTTCCTCCGTCACCACAGCCTACCTCCAAAACTTTCATTCCTTTTGTTATCTTTTTTATTTGATTCAAATACGGAATATAGTATTTTTCGCTAGTACTGATAAGCTCGTTAAAATATTGTTGCCGATTTTTCTGTCTTTTCTGCATGAACAATACCCCTTCCTTCTTTACTTTACTTTTGCCTTTAGTTTTTCCACTTCAGAAGATAGATTTTGAACAGCATTTACCAGCATAGGGATTAACTCTGTGTAGTTTATCAATTTCTTTCCTTCTGAATCAGTAATAACCAATTCTGGCAATACTTTCTCTACTTCTTGGGCCAGCATACCATACTCATTTGCATTTCCTCCTTTAATGAAAGCGCGTGTGGTAGGCATAGAAGTATCTTCACGAAACTTGTAAGAGTACGTACGCAACAATTTTAACTTGCCAAGGCTATTAGTTAATGGACGAATATTGATCTTGGCTCTAGCATCCGAATAGTTATATACATTCTTAACTTGAATACTATTAAAAGTACTCGTTTGTGTATTATAGAAAAACAACCTCGTCTCCATGTCCCGCTATTCTTGGTGCAGCAGGAGTAATATCGAATTGCAGGAAATTGGATTGATTATCTTTAAGATAGATACTTCCCCAATGAGTTGTTGGATAGAAACCGTACGGCGTTACATTACCCACAGTTAGTTTTTCCTTGTGAGGTGTACTTAATTTGTGCTAAGCTACTAACTGAAACTGAAAGAAGGAACATTGTTAAAAAATGCCCTGAAAATAGAAAAATGTTTGTTCTCATAATTTTTCAAAATTTTTATTATACATCTCAAAGTATTATTTTTGCTGCAAATATACAAATCTATATTGTTTATAACAAGAAAAATCAGTCAGGATTTGTATTTTTCTTAGTATTTTAGCTATATTTGTAGCATTATTTACTATCTACACATTGTTTATATGAAAAAGATTTATTACATTAAAAGATTTCGAGATTACTCCCAACGAGAATGTTACTGAGCGTAGCCAAAACTTCCAAAGTTACATCGATCAGATGGAGCAATTTTCGGCTGCAAGAGTTATTGGGTTATGGGAAAAACAGGAGTTGGAGCCAAGATGCAAATCGAGGGCTATAACGGTGAAGTTTCAGCATACATTTCCAACGATTATTTAGGGCATGTCACAAAAGGGCTGAAACCAAGGGAGTGCTGGTATAAATGCCGTCCTGAAATATGGCACAGGGGCAGGTGCCGCACAAGCCATCGGTGGCTATTTAGACATCCATCAGCAGTTGGAACAAGGCATTGCAAAGTTCGTTGGTCAAGAAGATGCCATTCTATTCTCATCAGGTTTTGGTGCCAACGCTGGTCTGTTTCGTGCTATATTGGGAAAAATGACATAGCTACATAGATTCTGTATATCCATACCAGTGCCACAAGTGGTTTAATTGAACCAATGTAAAAACATATAGGACACAATGACATTGACTATCTTGACACGATCCTGAACGAGAAAAACGGGAAAATATCAGACTCGATTGGTCATCATTGATGGGGTCTATTCTCAAAATGGAGATTTATCAAAACTTCCAGAGTACATTGCAGTATGTAAGAAACACGATTGTCTTCTTATGGTGGATGATGCCCACGGTATTGGAGTAATGGGAGAAAAATGGCAGAGGAACAGCCGAATATTATAATTGCTTAGGACAAGTAGATATTATTACAGGAACTTTCAGTAAGTCTTTCGGATGTGTCGGTGGTTTTGTTGCCGCGTCAGAAAAACTGATTCAGTATCTGAGATATTATGCTGACAGTAATGTTTTCTCTGCTGCAATGACTCCACAGGTAGCTGCATCTTCACTGAAAGCACTGGAACTCATACAGAGACAACCTGAAATTCGAAAAAAGTTGTGGACTAATGTCAATTATCTGCGCAAACGACTGACAGAGGAAGGCTTTGATACAGGCTACTCTGTATCAGCAATATTCCCTATTATGGTCAGAGACAATAGAAAAGTATATGAAATAGCACGAGAATTGCAAAAAAGATGTATCTTTGTAAGCGGTATCACATACCCTGCGGTAAGAACCAAGGAAGCACGACTTAGAGTCAGCGTGCTGGCTTCACACGAAATAGTACAGTTGGAGCAATTGGTGACCGCCCTTGTGGAAATTAGAAAAATCAACACCTTTTTAGATGGCAGAAGAAGAAAATAAACCCAAAAGATACAGAAGGACAAACGTCGATATACAGGCTGACATTATCAAGGCAGCAGAAAGTCTGATCAAGAAAAAAGGCTTTGCATCAATGTTGGTGACAGAACTCATTAAAAAAGCCAGAATAGAGCCGCTTGTTTTCTATAACAGATATGATAATCTTAGCGAATTTTATGATGAATTCGTTAAGAGGTATGACTATTGGTTTAAGGATGTCCTCACTGGTGTTCAATTTCCTACAGATTCAGAATTGGGCTATATCAGTATTTTCAAGGATGTACAGAAAGCACTTCAAGATAAATCGGTGATGTTGGAACTGTTACGCTGGGAGATTGCTGAAGGAAATGAGACCACAGTCCGTACGGCCATGCTCAGAGAAATGCACACTTTACCTCTTGTCAATATCTATGAAGAGAAATTCAAGGACACTGGTATTGATATATCCGCCATATCATCCCTGATAATCGGTGGCATTTATTACCTCAATCTTCACAGAGAGCGTTCCAAATTCTCAGACATTGACTTGAATACGGAGCAAGGCAGAAAACGTATAGAAAAATGCCTTAGAGAAACTTGGACACATGATATTCCACTACCATGAAGTCAAATAATTATAAAAAGTAGTTGCTGAAAGAATGAAAGAAAAACGGCATCAGCGATGAAATCATAAAAAGTGTTTGGATTAAACCATCAGTTCAAAGAGATTCCCCACTTATCCAGCGTGATAATTGGGGAATTTTTCTTATTATAGAAACTATATTCTAAATAAAATGATATTTTAGGTTTCTACCATAAACTAAACATACTAGATTGTTTCCATAAATTCCTTTTATTTCCTACTTTACCCGAAAAACTTTTTCTATCTCTTCATATACCTATAATTTAGCTGCTTGATAAAAAGTATTTCACCATTAAATTTAGGAAAATGGAATCAAACAGCACTGACAATTACGTGCTGGTCTTGGGAAGACCGCACGGAAGTAAAGAACGAAAAGGAAGTGGGTAAATTGTCCGTCATTTCCAGTGTTGACGACAAGGAAACCTTTAAAACCACTGAGGCAATCGCTGCTAACCAAGCGGCATTCTTGAAGTTCAACAACAAGGACGGACTTCTCAAAAACTTCATGACAAACTTCCTCAAACAGTTCAGTAACCCGACTCATTTCCGGATGTACAAGGTCGTAGCAGACAATGTGAGCAGGGCGTAGGCAACCCTGCGCACTATGCTCCAAAGCCGTGAAAAGCCCGAAAGCAAACTGCAACTGGCTGAGATGGGCGTTCCCTTTGAGGACTATTTGCCTCGGCAGAAAAATGCCACTGCTATCGACCCTGAAAAGGTGGATTGGAAGATGCTCGACAATCTCGGTCTTTCCCGTGAGCGCTTAGAACAGAGCGGAGAATTGGAGAAACTGCTTAACTGGCAGAAAACCAACCTCGTAACGCTTGCCGTACCTATTGGAGACACTACTATCTACACCGAAGCTCGCCTTGCTTTTCGCACGGACGATAGCGGCAATGTCGGTTTGGCAATTCATCCTTTGAGAAAAGAACCACAGCTTGACTTTCCCTATATGGGCTACAAGTTCTCTCCCGAAGAAAAGGAGGCACTTCTCACTACGGGCAATCTCGGTAAAACCATCGAGGTAACACCCAAGAACACCGAACCTTTCTCTGCATACGTTTCTATTGACCCGCAGACGAATGAAATCATAGCCCTGCGTGCCGACCGTGTGAACATCCCTAAGGAAATCAAGGGTGTAACGCTCTCTGATGCCCAGTACAAAGGACTTGTGGAAGGCAAAGCCGTGAAGGTGGAAGGCATGACTGCCAAGAGTGGTAAGACATTCAATGCAACCCTGCAGGTCAATGCCGAGCGAAAGGGCATTGAGTTTATCTTTGGAGACAACAAGAGTTTAAGAGAACGACAGGAACACAAACAGGCTCAGCAGCAAGGCGTACCCCATAAGCTCTGCGGGCTGGAACTATCAGATAAACAGCGTGAAGCCTTGGATAGCGGTCGTACACTATATCTAAAGAATATGGTGGATAAACAAGGGCAACCTTTCAACGCGTACGTTCGTATGGACAAGGAACAAAATAGACCACGTTTTTACAAGTGGAATCCTGACAAGAAGCAGGAAACCGGCAAAGAAAAAGGTGGTTGCCGTAGCAGAGGAACACAAGACACAGGTTACGGTCAATAACCACGGCAAGACCAACGAGAGCCCACCAAAAATGTGAAAAGAACCACTCAAAACGGGACAGACACAGCCTACTGCTGAGCAGAAAGCAAAAAGCAGGACGAGAACAAACAGAAGAAGTCCCGTGGACGTAAGCTATAACCTTAAAATCATCCAACACTATGACAACTTGTATTATCGCCGAGAAACCCTCGGTAGCCAGAGATATAGCCCGTATCGTAGAAAGCAAACAACAGACAAGACGGTTTTTTAGAAGGTAACGGTTGATGTGGTAACTGGGCAGGGGACACCATCGCCCTTGCTATGCCTGGAACTACGGTTTTTCCGCTTATAAGCGTGAAGACTCTGCCCATCCGTCCCAATCCATTTCCTGTTAGTGGTACGACAAGTATGTAAGGACAAGGAGTATGTATCAGACCCTGCAGCATTGAAGCAACTTACAGTGATACACTCCTGCTTTGACAAGGCAGATCGTATCATTGTCGCCACCGATGCAGGGCGAGAGGGTGAGCTCATCTTCCGCTATATCTACCAACATCTTGGTTGTAGAAAGCCTTTCGATCGTCTTTGGATAAGTTCACTCACAGACAAGGCTATTCGTGAGGACTTTCCAACCTCAGCCCGGAAAGTGACGACGACAATCTCTACTATTCTGCCAAGGCAAGAAGCGAAGCTGACTGGCTCGTGGGTATCAATGCAAGTCGTGCGCTGTCCATTGCCCGCAAAGGCGGCTATTCATTGGGACGGGTACAGACCCCAACATTGGCTATGGTCTGCCGTCGGTACATAGAGAACCGTGATTTTTCTTCCGTACCTTATTGGAAACTCTCCGTCCTTACAGAAAAAGAGGGCTTGTTGCTGAAAGCCATTGGCAGTAAAGACTATGAAAATGAAGCATCGGCACAGACTGCTCTCGCTACGCTTCGCAGTCAGAGCCAGCTTACAGTGGAATCGGTCGTAAGAAAGGTGGCTGGTACACCGCCACCACTCTTGTACGACCTTACTGCCTTGCAGAAAGATGCCAACAGACGTCACGGCTTTTCAGCGGACCAGACCCTCTCGATAGCCCAGAGCCTCTATGAGAAGAAAATCACGACCTATCCCCGTACAGGCAGCCGATACATCAGCGAGGATATTTTCGAGGAAGTACCCGCTCTGCTACGCAAGATAGGCAAGACACTTTCAAATCCACTTAACCGCCATTCCTGTGGACAATGCAAAGATTACTGACCACCACGCCATCATACCCACAGGTGAAACACCCTTAGGATTGTCGGCAGATGAAACAACTATCTATCAAATGGTAGTTAATCGCTTTATAGAAGCCTTTTCCCCCGATTCAGAGGAAGAGCGTATGCAGGTGCGGTTTACTGACGGTACCAACATCTTTACTTGAAAGCGTGCTAGGCAGATTTCCTTGATGGAAAGTCGTACAGAAAGGTAAAGAAGCGGAAGCAGATAAGAAAGAAGATAGTGATGAACATATTTTGTCTTCATTGCCGAATCTTGACAGAAGGTGAAGTCCTATCACTTGTCAATGCGGACATCACCGAACATAAGACCAAACCTAAACCCCTCTACACAGAAGCGACACTGCTTTCTGCTATGGAGAATGCTGGCAAGGAAGTGAAGGAAGACGATAAGCGCAAGGCAATGGCAGAGTGTGGTATTGGAACACCTGCCACCCGTGCCAACATCATCGAGACGCTTATTCTCCGTGATTATATCCGAAGAGACAAGAAATCCATCATACCTACCGAGAAAGGCTTAGCTGTCTATGAAATTGTCAAGGACAAGAAGATTGCCAATGCTGAGATGACAGGCAGTTGGGAACTTGCCCTTGCTGCTATTGAAGCAGGAAAGATGCCATCTGAAAGGTTCTCACAAGGCATTAATTCATATGTGGGGACTATTTGCGAGGAACCCTTTCACTTTCTTCAGAGCAGAAGTCCTATCCTGTATACCGCTGCCCAAAATGCGGACAGAAGAGTGTCGGCATCTATGCCAAGGTAGCCAAGCGCAGGCATGAAAACCTGTGGCTTTGTCACGCATTTCGTGAAGTCTGCGGCATATCATCTCCGAAGATAACATCCGTGACTTGATAGGCTCCGGTCGTCACGCCTATCCTTGAAAGGGCTGACCAGCAAGGCGGGAAAGAAGTTCAATGCCCGACTTGTTCTGGAAAGCGAAGATTACATCACTTCCTTTGAATTTGAGAATAAGAAAGGAAAAACAAAAAGAGGGAGATAATCCTGGCAGAAACAACGAGGACAGATATAGGTCGGGAGAGATAGCTGCTACCTCCCGACCTTTTACCCCACTTTATTAAAAGAAAAACACTATGGCATACAATAAGAGAAGTCCGTGCAACACGGAAGTTTCATCCGTGTGGTCTTGCGCCTGGAAAAAGAACGCCGCGAGCCACCGAAGCCTGAGAAAAGTATCTGCGGAACTATCAGGGCGCTGGTGCGAAATGTACTCAACCGCACGGACAAACCCCGATGACATACGCTATTGGAGCAAGTCTGAACAGGAATCTCTTGAGCCTACCCAGCAGCTCAAGCAGATGATTTATCGTGAGTCCGTAGATGCCAACACTGCCAAGCGGTATTGGGAGGGCATCAAGGCAAGCGTACTGACCTCCTTCTATACCGATACCCGTATCGTGTCTGGCTATCGGACGCACTTGCCTCCACAAACCTGCAGATAAGACGATGTTTAGACCCTTCTATGGGTATGGGTGCTTTTGCTGAAACTTTGCAGGCAAGGGTGTTGTAGATGCAATGGAAAAGGACTTGCTCACTGCCCGCATCCACAAGCCCTACACCCCTATGGCAAAGGCAATATCTTCGTCCGAAATGAGCCTTTTGTGCCCATTGAGAGCTGGAAGACAAGGACAAATACGACCTTGTTACAAGCAACATCCCTTTTGGAGATTTCATGGTCTATGACCGAGAGTATAGCAAAGGCAAGGACACTCTCAAGCGTGAGTCCACACGTGCCATTCATAATTACTTCTTCGTGAAAGGTCTGGACTGCATCAAGGAAGGTGGCTTTACTGGCATTCATCACCCTCACAGGGCGTATTGACAGCCCTCGCAAATCGGTGCTCCATACGCCGTTACCTGGATGCAAAAACAGCCGCCTTTATCTCCGCCTCCGACTACCATCGGTATGTTTTCAGACAATGCAGGAACGGACGTAGGCAGGACCTCATCTGTCCTGCAAAAAGCAGACAGGTAAAGAAATCGGCGAAGGAATTGAACAGCAGTTCGTAGAAACCGTTTCCGTTCCTAAGGAAGAAGGTTCTTCGGTCGTCTTCAAGCATAACTCTCTTTTTGTAGGAGATTGGAAGGACATATCTCATCGCACCATTGCTACAGAGCGCATAATGGGTACAGACCTTATGGAAGACCAGCATGGGAGTATCGGTTCACAGGAGGGATTGATGAAATGGCAGAAAGTCTCCGAACACAACTCTCTCTTGAAATGGGACAACGTATCGACCGTAAACTATATGGAAGAGAGGTATACCGATGACAGAGGTAGAGCGAGAGAGAAAGCTGGAGAAAACAGCTTCGCAAGTTAGGTATTACCATAATTCGGGAAGAAGAAACAGAGAAGACAAAGACTGAAGACAAGGGTATAAACGATGCCTATAACCTCATGCCCGACAGTATCAGGAAGCAACTACCAAAACTTTACAGCACGGAAAAGGAACTCATAGGCAATAAGGTTGCCTATGCACGCTATTTCTTCCCGATGGGAGCATACACAGCCTACCTTCTGGAATGATGATCCTAAGAGCCGTATTGGTTTCGGTGCCGTCACGATGGGTCTGGCTGGGAACTTGGTAATATGTCCCTTGATGAGATGGAAGGCGTGAAAGTAAGAGGACTGGGCATTGAACGTGACCTGTATTTCTCTCCTAAGAAATTGCACGAGATAGCCGAACTGGAAGAAATAGTCAGGGGACAATATACCAAAGAAGATGTGGTAGCAGAGGTAATCAAGGAAGAAGTGGTAACAAAGACAGAGATAAACGATAAGGTTAAGGAAACTGTAGCCGTTGCTTCTGAGAACGATACGCAGATAATGGAAGATACCATTTCTGTCGGCGAGACAACTCCATCACAACCGTCATCATCAGAGTCCGCCCCACAACAATCAGTATCAGGACAGCCTTCTATAACTATAGAACCTGCACCCGAAGGCGTACCCGCCTTGACACTTCATCATCAATACGAGCAGGAACCACAGGAAATCCGTACGGATATTGAAGCCCCAAGAGAGATGAACGGACAGACAATATTCTTTGACGACGATCATCATCCGGTGTAGACACAATACATGGAAGATATCGGACAAGCGGAGCAGTTGTCACTGTTTGCCCCAGAGGAATACAGCCTTTGGACAAGAGAAGTTACCCGTGTGAACAATGAAATCAAGGATAATTTAGGAACTTCACAGGCACGCCGTCCTATAACTCAAACTGTTCCCCAGAAATCATCGGAGTCCAATATACAAAAAGCCAGCAGCTGTACCCAAACGGCGTACCCGTAGTAGCAGGAAAGCGTTCTTCCTCCCCACGTGAGCCATCCCTTTCGACTTCATGAACGGTGCTCGAAGAACGCAAGCCAAAACCGATAGCGGAAGTCAGAAAGGAGTTTGACGCTTCCCCTCGCCCTTTTCTCTCATCGCCCGACTCGCATTTGAGGGACGGTTCCATTGTCGTGCAGAAAGGGCAGGTGGGGTTTCTTTCTGATCTGAAGCGACATCCCACCTTAACCCGATGGACTTGCTGTATGCGCAGCTCTCCTGTCTCAAAGCCTATATCGAGATACGGGAGTGCTATCATCGTCTTTATGCGACTACGAGGCGGAGAACCATGCAGAAGACAGGGAAGACCGAGCAGGCTCAACCACCTGTATATGATGACTATGTTGCACGCTGGGGCTACTTCAATCAGAAGGCGAACACCGACATTATCAAGATGGATGCCACAGGTGTGGAAATGCTCTTCTTGAACGCTCTGAAAACGGTAGGGTACGTCAAGGCGGACATCTTGACCATCCTACGGCATTTTCTACTACCGAACTTTCCAGTTGCTGCCGACCCGATGGAGGCACTGGGTGCATCGCTCAACAAGTACGGTACGGTGGAACTTGACTACATGAGTTCACTTTTACCTGATATGGAGGAAAGCGATATTATTTCTTCCTTGGAAGGTCGTATATATTTCAATCCCGAAGAGAATGCTTACGAGGTGGCGGACAAGTTCATTTCGGGCAATGTAATAGAAAAGGCGGAGCGTATCGAGTCGTGGCTCTTGGACCATCCCGAACACGAAGAGGCAAAACAGAGCCTTGCTGCCTTGCGTGCAGCCACGCCGACACCCATTCCTTTTGCAGATCTTGACTTCAACCTCGGTGAACGCTGGATACCCTCAAAAGTCTATGGCAGGTTCGCATCGGATTTTTTCGGGACGGATATTGGCGTATCCTACCATTCCAATATGGACGAATACAGCATTATCTGCGACCGAAAGAATGCCAATATCTGGCACAAGTACATGCTCGTACAGGGAGAGTTCCGCCGCTATGACGGCATCAATCTCTTAAAGCATGCCCTACACAATACCATTCCCGACATCAACAAGAGCAAGGAGGTGACGGACAAGGTTACGGGAGAAACCAAGACCATTAAAGTGAGGGACGGACATGCCATACAGATGGCAAATGCCAAGATAGAGGAAATCAGACAGGGCTTTTCGTCGATTGGCTCGGACACACACCAGACACGTTCAAGCAGCAACTCTCTGACCGTTATAATCGTCTTTTCAATTGTTTTGTGCGACCCAACTTTGACGGTACGCACCAGACCTTTCCCGACCTTGACCTCAGACGATTGGGTATTGCAGACCTCTACAAGAGTCAGAAGGATGCCGTGTGGATGCTCAAAACCAACGGCGGCGGCATCTGCGATCACGAGGTGGGGAGCGGGTAAGACACTCATGCATGTGCACGGCTGCCTATGAGATGAAGCGATTGGAACTGGCAAACAAACCGATGATTATCGGTCTGAAGGCAAACGTCTTCGATATTGCCGATACCTTTAGGAAAGCTTATCCTAATGCTAAGGTACTCTATCCAGGTAAGAACGATTTCAACAAGCAGAACAGACAGCGTATTTTTAACGACATCAAAAAACAACGACTGGGACTGTATCATCCTCACGCACGAGCAGTTCGGCATGATACCGCAGGCCTTGGAGATACAGGAGGCGATTATGCAAAAGGAACTGGACTCCGTGGAAGAGAATCTCGAAGTGTTGCGACAACAAGGAAGAGACATCTCCTGTGGATGCCTCAAAGGACTGGAAAAACGCAAGCAGACGCTAGTGCAAGTTGCAGAATATACAGGATAGCATCGCTGAGCGAAAGCGACGATGCTGTAGACTTCAAGATGATGGGTATCGACCACCCCTTTGTAGATGAATCGCACCAATTCAAAAACCTAATGTTCAACACACGCCATGACAGGGTGTCGGGCTTGGGTAATCCTGATGGCTCACAGCGTGCCTTAAACATGCTCTTTGCTATTCGTACCATACAAGAACGGTCTGGCAAGGACTTGGGAGCAACTTTCCTTTCGGGAACGACCATTTCCAATAGTCTGACGGAACTGTATCTTCTGTTCAAGTATCTGCGTCCGCAGGCTTTGGAGAAGCAGGGTATCAACAGTTTCGACGCTTGGGCAGCTGTCTTTGCAAAAAAATCGACAGACTATGAGTTCTCCATCACAAACGACATCATTCAGAAAGAGCGGTTCCGCACCTTCATCAAGGTGCCTGAACTGGCTGCTTTCTATGCGGAGATTTGCGATTTTCGCACTGCCAAAGACATCGGTATCGACAGACCGGAGAAGAATGAGATACTGCATAACATACCACCGACACCCGAGCAGGAGGTTTTTATCGGCAAGCTGATGGAGTTTGCCAAGAGTGGCGATGCTACAATCTTAGGACGTGCACCTCTGAGTGAGAGTGAGGAAAGGGCAAAGATGCTTATTGCAACAGACTACGCCCGCAAGATGAGCTTAGATTTACGCATGATTGATGAAAATGCTTACCTCGTATCATATAGATAACAAGGCAAAGCTCACTGTGCCAAGATGCTCAATGACTATTACCACGAGTACGATGACTGAAAGGGACGCAGTTCGTTTTCTGATTTAGGTACTTCAGGCCCGGTGGAGACTTTAATGTCTATTCGGAAATCAAGCGTAAGCTGGTAGAAGACTATCATATCCCGTCCTACGAGATACGCTCATTCAAGAATGCAAGAACGAGAAGGCCAAAAAAAGCGATGGTAGATGCGATGAACCGTGGAGATATTCGTATTATTTTCGGCTCTACATCCATGTTGGGTACTGGGTGTGAATGCTCAGCAACGTGCCGTGGCGGTCCATCATTTGACACGCCCTGGCGACCTTCAGACTTGGAACAGCGCAACGGACGAGCCGTGCGCAAGGGAAATCTTATCGCCAAAGAATTTGCGGACAACAAGGTCGATGTGATTATCTACGCTGTGGAACGTTCCTTGGATAGCTACAAGTTTAACCTGCTGCACAACAAGCAGCTGTTCATCAATCAGCTGAAGACGAATACGCTTGGTAGTCGCACCATCGATGAGGGTTCAATGGATGAGGACAGCGGCATGAACTCCTCCGAATACGTAGCGGTGCTTTCTGGCAATACCGACCTTTGGAAAAAGCAAGATTAGATAAGAAGATTACCACCTTGGAATCAGAGCGCAAGAACTTCCTCCGTGAGCGTGATGCCGCAACGGGCAAGTTGGCAGAGATTGAGAGTTCTGTATCCTTCCATACGGATAAAATCAAGGAGGCACAGTCTGACTTAGCTCTCTTTGAGAAGCGTGTAGAACGTGATACCGATGGACAGCCCATCAATAAACTGACAATCAAGGGTGTGGGAGACAACACCGACATCAAAGTCATCGCTGCACGTTTACAAGAAATAGACGAGAAGCACGAACCAAGGGCGAGTACAACAAAATTGGCGAAATCTATGGTTTTTCCATCATGGTCAAGACGGAGAGTACTTCCAAGGATTTGTTTGACTGTTCGGTGAACCGCTTTTTTGTGAAAGGGCAGGAGTCTATCTACTACACTTACAATAATGGAAAGTTAGCATCAGACCCGAAACTTGCGTGTCAGAACTTCATTAATGCCTTGGAGCGTATTCCAAAGGTGGTAGAATCGCATGAGAAGGAAATGGCAAAGGTTGTAGCCAATAAAGACGTTTACATCAACATTGCCAACAGTTCTTGGAAGAAAGAGGACGAGCTTCGCTCACTTAAAAGTGAAGCTGCTGAATTGGACAGAAAGATTGCGCTACCCTTGCTCCACCAGAGGGGAAAAAGAGGAAACAGAAGAAATGAAGCAAGGAGAGGGTTTATCCGACCATTATTATTCTGGAGGAGTAAAGAACGAAAGCTATCTTGTCCAAGACAGAGAAGATAATAGCCGTTTACAGAGTTTTAGACCCAAATGGAGGCACTAAACACATGCTGAGGGCTAAATAAAAGTCAGATATCCGTATTGAATGTCTGACTTTTATCATTATACCTGCAAATAACCTTTTAGCTTATCTATTCCTTCTTTGTGCTTATCGGGAGTCTGTTTTAAGTTTACCTATATTCAGTAATTTCCATTGTACAGATGGATATTGGCTTAAATCACCTGCAGCAACTATTTCTCCCACTGTGGTGTTCCCTCCTCAAAGGAAACGAGGAAACCTTTGTCTGTATTTGTAAGCAGTCATTTACCTTTTTAATAATGGATTCACGAGCCTGCTCATAGTCTGTATAGGTAAAATGGAATATCTGACATTCCCTTGAATTGGTTTTCAAGTGCCTCTCTTGGTTTATGCTATTAGGAGACAGAGATTCTACGATAGGCTTGTCGCCTCCTGAATAAGCATAAGATAAGCCCGTCTTTACATCTTCAAGTGTTTGGTCTTTCATGTATTTGCAGTCAAACATGTCACGTGGGTGCTGGGAGCATGAGGGCAGCTGTAATCTTTCCCCCATAAAGTTGAGAATAAGGAACTATACGTGCCTTACAGCTGGCTTGAAACTCTTCCTTCGCTTTCGGACAGAGTTCCATAATTTCAACCTCTCCAAGTATGCCCCGTTTTGTACCATTTACCTCTATTTTCACCGTAGCGCCATCATGTGTGCACAGCAATTTCCATACTTCGGATTTATGTTCCACATGTATTCCGGGAATGGCACGTTCTATACTTGTTTTCAGTTTTCCGAGATGTTGATTTATCTTTTTCCAAACTCGCCGTGCGTGGCTCTATAGGAATATAGGTAAGTCAATATCAACCGAGTAACGCGGCATATTCTGGTGGAACAGGTTAATAGCCGTACCTCCATGAACAGCAAAGTCCGTTATCTTGTAAACCAAAGGCATAATGCGTAGTAACAATGCCACCCTGTTTTTATATTGTCGATCATTCATAATCGTTTAATTCTTTTTGGTATAATCATCTTATATTTGCTGATATATATACCAGATTTGACGAGTTGGAGTTTATGTGTCCCAAATCTATTTTTGTAAGGTCTAAATCTTCATACCAATAATGCCCCTGCTTTCTCAGCCATATATAGAAACAGCCTCTTCATTTTGTAATGTTTTTGTGGTTTCCAACAACGATTGGACGACATTCGGACGCAGAGTGGTCAACTGTTCCATTATATATATGAGATCCATATAGTTATATTGGCGTGGAGTTAACAGCAGACATTCCATAAAGGCCTGCTCAGGGGAGGATATAAGCAGCCTCCAGTCCAAGTATGTTAAAGTTGTTATCTGTGCACTGATAAACACCTCTGTCTTGAAAAACTTAAATTCACGGTCGAAAATGTCATGCTTCATCCATTGTGGCATTTTATCACTTGCCGTTGATACCATTAACAGGGGTTTGCCCATAGGAACATAATGGTTAAAGCCCCAAAGCTCCAAAGCAGAATGCGCTGCAACACGAAAACTCTTTCCTACTTGTTCGTTAAAGGACTGCAAAGCACCAAAAGCGGACAGCGTGTCGCCTGTGCGGTACATGACTCCCTTACATAGAGAGGATAACCAACCGGAAGAACGATATCTGCTCAACAACTGCCTGGAATAGCCATGCTCTACAAGCCATGTCGCAAACAGCAATCCGTTCTTTTTGCCCGGATTGAGATTTGGTTTATCCTTTTAGTATACTCATAGTTTACTTGCTGTAATTAAAACCAACCGCAAAGGTACAAAAGACTTTACTAATTACAGTCGATTGGTTGAATTATTTTCCCGAAAGTAAACTAATAGTTGACTTGCAGGATAATATTTCAACCATAGTGAAAAAAAAGAATGAAATAAAAAATGAGCATTTCCAACATATTTGTATAGAACTGACTTCTACCACCCTTCTCGCTTCCGTACCATTTCATCTATCTCTTCCCGAAGGAAAAGTAACCTGCCATTGGCTTTGAGATAGGGAATTTTTCCTGCCCACACCCAATTATAGATGGTCTTTTGTTCTACTTTGAGTATCTTGGATACATCTATGATATCCAGATATTCCGATTTCAGGGTGGATGGACAGTTGTATCAACAGATTGCTCTTGCAGAATCAGCAGGCGGTCGAGTTTGTCCTCGACGCTTATTAGCTTGTCAAACAGGCGTTTTTGCCAAGTGTCTTCGGTTTCATAATCTATGTACGGCATAGTTCTCCTTTTTGATAGTTACCATTGGTATCTTGTGCCAAGATACGTTGTTCTTTCATATAGGCGATGTATTTCTTTGCAGTTCTGTCCTTGATTTCCATTTCGCGCATCAGAACCTCACAAAGTTCTTGGTAAGTGAGCTTGAAAGAATTTTGGAAGGCTTCTTTGACAACGGCAATGAGTTCATCTGTCTTGCGCTTTTCCTTGTCCTCTTTAGATTTCTCGCCACGATAGACGTGCATCTCCTCAGCCTTATCCCAGCCGAAAAGCATCATCGGTACGTCCAACGGACTTCCGTCACGGACTTTCAATGCTTTTACCACTGAGTATTCGGGATTATCGTCTTTCTCTATAGAGAGGATACCTGCTGCCTTGCGTTGAAGTTCCGAGCCGATATGCCCACGGAGTTTAATACCATTCGGTACGAAGTGTAGCACGCAGATGATACAGGTATTATAAATCCCTGCCAAGCGATAAAGCTCGTCCACAATGGCAATACTTTCCGTTTCATCGTTAGCAGAACGTATCAAGTCGGCTATTCCGTCAATCACCACGAGATGGATACCTCCATGCCTGTGATGGAACAAATCCATACTCTCACGGATAAGTTTCAGTCTGTCCTTACGGGACATAGAGGCAAGGTACAGGGAATGGCAAAACTCCGGTACTGCCGTCAAAGAAGCCCTACGCAGTGTCTTACCCAAGTTCTTGTGCAGCTGTGCCTCGGACTGTTCCGTGTCATAGTGTAGGACCGCTAAGCCTTTGGGATTGGCGGTAATCTCCAATCCCAAGGTCTTCTCTATCGGCAATCGTTTTTCTCCCAATGTCCCGGCAAGGATAGCACCCACATAGTTGCTCTTGCCCGTACCCTCACCTCCGGTAATACAGAACAGATTATCCTGCGTTCCTAGTGGAACACCATTCACAGCCACAACCGATTTGGAAATGTCTGGTGGATTCTCATAATCAATCTCACAGGAACGTAACATCATCATGGTTTGGCTATATAGATCTGAGAACATCTTGGCAAGCAGCTCTTTCAGTTCCTTTGCCCCGTTGCCTAAGGCAAAGAAATCAGAAATGTCTTTTTCAGACTTCGTACCACTTAGCGGAAGTGAAAGGTTCAAGACCTTGTATTCCGCCAGATGTTCAGACTGTTTATGTGCCTCCCGTACACCTGTTTCATCCGCATCATACAAGAGTATTATATGCCTAAAACGAAGCTGAAGGCTCTCAATGATACTGGTCGGTATCTGTGCCGTTTCACTGTTGAAGCAAATCGCATTGAAGCCGTGTGCATACAATGAGAGTACATCTTTTTCTCCACCTGTAATGAAAAGCATATCTCCTTTGGCAGGAATCTGCTCCATTCCAAAGCAATAAGTGGCAGGCATCCGTCCACCATAAAGAAAGCGGATTTTTGGACTGTGAGGTCGGTATATCTTTACATAGCCATTTCCGATATAGGCAAACATAGGTTCCGTAGGTGACCCATAAAGTTCAAACCTCCTGCCTTCAGCAGATACACTTTCATAGCGCTTAAGACTCCGTACACGAAAGCGTCGGAGTGTATCCTCATGGATGCCGTAATGCGCCCAATAGTTCAGCAGACCATCGTCAAATGGCTGTATCTCGAAACTGTATGGGCGTTCTTCCGTACACTTGTTCATATCAGCCTTAGGAGTGGGAACAATAGTCTTTTTATATGCTGACGTGATATGGCTGCTATGCTTTTCACCATCACATAAAGAGTACAATCCAAGTTCTTGTACAATCGTTTCCAATACTTCGGGAAAACTTGTTTTCAGGTTCAAATTACGGAGGGTTGCCACAAACCAGAAGCAATCCCCTGAATAGGTGGTATCCCCATGGTCATAGAATTTGTAAGAGGAAGTTTTCCTGTCGTAGTAGATATGGCGAGCTCTCGCCTATCGTCATAGAAAGGACTTTCGGAAGTTGCTGATGAAGGTTTACCTCAAAGCCAAGGAAATGTGAGAAACACATTCAAACCTCCTTGTGTAAGCAAAAGAATCTGTTCTTTTCTATCATAATTGTCTATGTTTTAGGATTAAGACATGAACTCATGATGAGATTGTCCTTGAAATGGTTGAGCCGCCCAAGAACCTCATCGTTTCTCATACCTGATACGCGAGTCGGTTACATTTCGTGGCTATCACGATAGACTTGAAGAAGTAGCGCATCGCCACCCTCCGTGTAGCGGTAACGCACCAGCTGCTTCTTGCGCCAGCGTAAAGGGTGAATTCTGAAACATCTCAGAGTCCCGATAAGGTCTTTCGTTGTCATCTCCAGCTCGTCGTCAATGTCTTGAATAAGACGGGAGGTGTCTCAACATACTGCTCAATACGATTGAGCTTGTCCATCAGTTCTTGATAGGCTTTAGCTTTCTACTGCGATTATTTCCATCTTTTCAACTTGGTGCTTTTAATTGTTATATCCATCCCAGAATTGCAAGGCATTGCATAAGAGAGTTGTAGGCTTCTTTTTGTATACACCTCAACGTGTACTTCTGCAATAGGTATGGGAAGATCTTTGTCCATTGCTTGCGAGATATGCAAATATCCGTAAACATTTATCTCCAAAACAGTCGCATAGTTTACTATTTGGAGAAAATCCATTGTAATCTGACCAGACTCTCATCGGGATATTGTAGCTTTCATCAACTCCCAACCTCTCAGCTAGATACGCCTGTTTTTAGATGTTTTGTTCAATCTCTCATTTCGAAGAAAGTTCTGTAACTCTTTCATGAAAACATAAAGTTATAGAAACATCTTGGCACGAGCAACCCTGTCACACGCAGTTTATGTACCCTCTGCAAGTCGTCATGCACCAGATGCATTGTTTGGTGGTGGATGCTAGGGTTTCTATATCACTCATAAGATAAATATAGTAAACTTATATAGAAATAAATAATATAATTCACCTTTTATTAGTGATAAAGCTATAAAAAGGTCAACTGATATCAGAGCAATCATAATAAGTCTTCAGTGCAAGGTGCAAGACCCTTTATATATAAGGGCTTGCACCTTGCACTGGAATGTGTAGCAGTAAAATCTCTAAATATTTATGGTACAAAGATTTGGAGGTCAGTACAATTTTATATACCTTTGTACCCAAGAAAAGAGAGCGGTTGAGCTTTCAATAGGTAGTCAGAATGGTAGTCATTAGCAGTCAGAATACTGCTACAAAATGCTACACTGATGATTTGTCAAACATATAGAAAGTTGTATATACAACGAGATACGAGAGTTTGGTTCACAAACCTCTCTCTCCGCAAACAAGGGTGTAAATCAACGAATTACGTGATTTGCACCCTTTATTACACCCCAAAAAAAGAAAGTATTCCAGCAAAGAGTTGCAAAACTTCTTGGGGATTATATAGTCGTCCCTTAAAAACAATATTTCAGCATAAAGTTTGTATTGACAAGCTTTATGCTGATTCTTTTATAAGGTACAAAAAGAACTCTCATAGCTCTTTTGAAGTTATATGCTGCTGCAGCTAATAATACATTGATAGTATCTCCTTTGACACCTTTTATAAAAGTTGCGAGATAATCGGTGGTCTGCTTTAAGATGTCCTATCGTTGGCTCTATACCAGCTCGTTTACTAAATAGTTTATGTTTCTTTCTCTTTTGGTAGTAGCTGTCTTTAGCTTTAGGAGTGTCTGGGATGAATATCTTTGTCTGTCCAATCTGCTTTATACCTCTATACCCTCTATACCCTCTATCTCCTGCTAACTTATCAACCTTCCTTCCTGTCATTCTTTGGGTTTGTTCTAACGCCTTTTCGATAGTATGCTCATCATATTCATTCCTAAAAAGAACATGCACCAAGAATAAGTCCTGACCATGAGCGAAGAATAGATACTTTATTGCCAAACTCATATTGCTTATGTTCCTTACCTTGCTGATGCAAACTACATCTGGTTCGTGCAGAGAATATACTTCATTCTTTGACTTCTATTCTGAGAAAGAACTCTGTAATATAGTCTCAAACATTCTCTCATATCCTTTCCTTCTCCCCAAGATTACGCTCTAGCTCTCTTACTAATCTACTCCGTATGGTCTTGAGTTGCCTATCTCCTTTAAGAGCTCTTACGATTCTTGGGATGATTACGAAAACGTTGGGAACGATAAAGCCTTTCACAGGTCGCGTATAACTCTGTCGTAGAGGAAGACAATTGTCATGAACGATCTTCAGAACGTTTTTGATTATCTTTTATCGCAACTTCGCATCTGTAGGATAGGTTATATTCTCTCTCCTGAACGGTAGAATCAATGAAAGCTGCATCAAAACGATCTCTCGTTATCATGGTCGGTATTAACGCGGATGCTCTCGGCCAATATTAACTCCATACCTTTTTCACCCTATACGATTTCTGAAGTGAACTAACTCGGAAGTCGTCACAGGGTTGTTTGGGCATAAATCAAGTCCACTCACAGAAATATTGGTAGTAAGCATTCTCGCTCCATTGAGAAACTACTATTTCATCTGACACATTGGTGCAAATGTTTTTAAAATTAAAAAGACCACACATCAAGCGAATAGGATGAGCAGGAGCGACCATATGCTGCAATACAAAAGGAGAGAAAGCATTTTCAAAAACATTCCCACTAATCTTATTACTAAGTTGAAAAAGGGATGTTCGATGGCTAAGCATGTCCTCGAAAGAAGAGAACATAGAGAGCTGTTGAGATGTGTTTAGCATAAATATCTGCAAGATTTATAATGTAAAGGCACAAAAACTCTACAGATATAAGCAAATTATTTACAGGATAATATACTATGAACTCAGAGGAATAGTAGATTTTAAGGGAGACTATATAGCTATTTTTACAAACTTGATTCTCTCAAATTAATATAGTAAAGAATCCTATTATTGATGACAATATCGTCTTTAAATTACACCATATGATCAACATTTTTCTTTTCTTTTCTTTATAAGGCGCATGATGTTCTCCAGCGTGTGGTGGTGTGTCTTCTGGCAATATGTAAATGGGCTATCTGTTTCCAGTAATAATCGTTCTTTAGGGATTAATGGAAGTAAGGCGAGAAATCTTTTAGAAGTCATCATCGCTCCATTGATAGAGAAATAAAATCCAGCATCTACAGCCTCAAGTAGTTCATCATTACTACCTGTGAACCAATGAAGGATAGGCTTAAACCTATAATTATTGCCAATAATTCTCAGAACTTGACGTACGGCACGACGTGAATGGATTGTTATTATTTTGTTTCTACAAAAACGGCATCTTTCTATCAGTTCACTAAAGAATGCTATCTGTTCGTTCTTATACATTGTATCAACAAAGTCCAAACCTACTTCTCCAATATAATGTGCTTCAGGCAAGAGTTCCCACATTAATGGAATTTGGCTCTTATATTGATGAATCAACTCTGGGTGAAAACCAAGTGCAAATCTAATATATTGGCTCGCTATCTCACCAGATTCCTTCCTATATAAATCTGGCAAGTTAGTAACTGCTATAGTATATATTTTATTCTCCTCAATTTCCCGAATAGCCGCAGTTCGATCTTTCTGTAAATCCAAATGAAAATGGGTGTCGTAGAGGTATTCCATTATAGTAAATTGATTAGATTTTCCAATTCTTTGATACCTCGTTCGTAAAGACTGACATAATCATGTAGATGTTCCGAAATTGGGCCTGACATCTGTATGGCCGCATAACTGTCTTTTGGCGTTGATAACCCCAATTTATAAGAGCGTAATGATTCTATTCCTGTTTCCGTTTCATAATGATGTCGATAAGTAGTGACATCATCCAATCCTGCAGCTTTTATTGCCGCTTTCCTGATAGTACAAGGCAGGCATTCTCCACAATGCCCCACTGCATCTCCAGTCCAGCGTCCTTGGTCAGGGTGCGAACAAGACAATGTGTCCTGATAATGGGCGTTAAGGAAATCAAGGTCTTTGCATGTCTTCATCATCTCACCTTTTGTCTGCATCTGAAAAGGATTGACTAACGAAATGTCAATATCCAGCCCGGTTAACAATTTTTGGAACATCCCCATGAAATACGGATGAGTTGTGCGCGTACTAAGGCTACCCAATCGCATAACAGTCAGGGGAATATTCAATGAAATCACTCCATTTTCAGGCACATACAAGTCAACATGATGCCCAATTCCTGAAGCAAGGACTATGGCATGGGCAAAGAACATCAGCGAACGGGAACGTGTCGTGTCCTCTGCGCCATTTTGAGAAGCAGCATAAAACCTAAAAAATCGTTTGGAATCAACAGTATATTGAATCTTCAATGAGTTTACCACACTGTCTTGGTATATCTTTACGCCCTTTCCTCCACCATAATGACTGACAAATATAGGCTCTTTCCCGTCTTTGAGTAGATTGATTGCACCTATGAATGAATCCAATCCTCCAGAAAGCATACAGAATACATCTGTATCAATCCTTTTGACAGAGCAACGGTAGCGCCACCTGCCCTTTATGTATTTGTCCTCATCTTCTGTTAAGGTTACTCTTTTTCTAAAATGTATCGTCCAGTGATCCCCAGTCAGGAAGTTGAGGGCATTAACGAGAATAGATTTGCAATGTTCCCATTTCTCATAAGCCTTTACCGGGATGTATAGCTCAAGATTACGAGTCCATGCATCATCCTGTTTTTTACGACTTACACTCCTGTCAACACAGAATACCATAAGGGATATATATAATAAGTCCATGGCCTCATCGGTAAATCGCTGGGGCGTGACATACATATGTTTCTTTCCCATACCAGTAGTTGGATTCCAAAATGTATATTGGAATGCTGTTGAATCATTAATGTTTACTCTTCTTGAGCCATCAACATGAAATTTATCATATTCTGACAATGTAAAAACAAAACTATCCTTCATCGCAATTCCTCCATTTGTTGATAAGAAATATCACACAACGTTTCCAATGCTCGGTTGAAATCTACTGGATTCAAACCACTCTTGATAATATCAGGAATAATACTGTCAACAATCCCGTCTATGTATATCTTAATAGATTTTTCCAATTCCCGTAAGTCTGATATCTGTTCACAGTTCTTGAGTGCAGTCTGCTCTGATTGTAGTAATAGCTTGTTAAAAATATAATGCTTTATCAATCCACCCACCAATCGTTGCAGCAATTTTTCATTGAAACTTTCAAGTTGATTGAGGTCTATGCTCTGATCTGCTGACACATCAGCAAAGGTTTCACGCAGAGCCTTATTTGCCAAAGAATCTTCAAGATCATTAGGCACTGGAGCAATAAGCCCACAGATATCATTAAAGATATCTTTTCGTAGGTCTTCCATCAAACCGTATACCTGCCTCAATAAGGCGCTGGCGAATGACTTCAGGGGGGCCAGCAAAGTAGGTGTGAGGATTCCAGCCGTTCTGCGAACCTTCGCAGCCTGTCGCGTGGCGTTGGTATGCCCACCAAGGGCTTTAATACTACTCTTATAGCACTTTTGGCATTGCTACCGTTTCTTTATTCATGGCTTTTCCTCATCGAACTGCGTACTGTGTCATTTGACAAAAGGTTGGATAGGTTGATCTTCCTCCCTTGATTTTTCTTTCTCAGGATTGTCCTGGGACGGTTCTGCCTCTTCTGCTCCATCTTCAGCTGGTATAGTTTCGTTTGGTGCATCCCGCCCAAGATTTACATCGCGTATCGTAATCCGCGTAATAAAGATGTTATCTTTGGTCTATATATAAAACTTGATGTTTCCTATTATTTTATTTGAAGGTATAATTGACTTAATTTTCGTCTCTCAATGGTCTTTCTACTCTCTATATTTGTCGAAAGGTAATCGTTAAAACTTCGTTGCTCATCTAACTGATAATTTGGTAATAAATGGAGTTAACTGACCATAGGAATACTAGTACATTATTTCATTTGCAGGTTGCTCATTAGTTTCTTCAACGCTTCTTTCCATCATTCCCGCTTTATACAGAATTCTGTATAAGACCTTAGCACCTCTACATTCGTAGTAGATTTATTCTCTATCAGCAAACACCCTGATGCAATAATAGCTTTCTCCAGGTGCAAGTTTTGCCAATAAACGTCAAAAGCGCTATTTCTATTCATCTCCAGTCCCGTTACAGCGCTCATCAAACTTGCGGATTTGGACCACTAGATCGGTTTGATTGCCCATAGCGATTTTTAACATCTGAGAAATAAAAACATATTTATCTAAATTTTCGTCTTCTAATCGTATCGTTTTGCATCCATACCCAACTTTTCTTTCCGCACAGCAAAAGGATTTTCATCATTCAATACCTCTCCTCAAATTCCTTGAAAAAGTTCTCATTTTCAGGTTTTGTAACAGCCTTGAAAAATTCAGGATTGAAAATACTCTGCAACATAAGCTTGGCTAATATATTTTTATCAAGAATTACATTCCTTGCTTCGGCAAGTTTAAAGCTCATATACACGTATTCAAAAACGCTACACTGTCGAGGGTTTCATTAATACAGGGACATAGATGAAATTTGCCGCGCAAGTGCCACTTTCCTGTTTGCAATTCTCTGCAAAGATCTGGTGCTTTGTCACCATTAAGGTCCATAGAAAGGTCTCTGATCTGGAGTCAAAGTATAGACTATACTAGTATTTCTTTAAACTTTTCATCAGACAGCGTTTGCTTCCAACAACAGACAAGCAAGATACTGATTGACTTCAGCTCGTGTTAATTGAGGTATGTATAACGGATATTGGATTACCTTCTCCAGATACTCTTTCCCAATATCCAAATTATTTCCTGGAACCTCTTTGTATTTGCTCTTTATGGAATACTGTATCAGACGTTCATCTGCGCCTATAACAAATGACATGCCTTCTACAAATAGGAATAATCGCATGGCTCAAAAACTTCAAGAACAGTGTGCGGGCAGGCAACGGTCTAGTTCGTCAATGAACACAACGACATTTTCCACCTTACTCTTCTTCAGCAGATCTTTAAACTCATTTCGAAAGTTTTTGATTTCTGTCCGTGTCTTATCGTTCTTTTTAGCATACTAAGGATCTCTTCTATGTCTTTCGCTTGTACTTCGCCTGCATTAGACTTAATAGTAGAAAGTAAACTACTAAGCGACAAATCGGTCAATATCCCAATACCTCCAGACAGAAATAAATCCAATCCATATTTGACTCCTTTCCCTAAAATCTTATTGATATCGATTTTCTTTATCAGTTCTTTTGCATAATCTGTCACTTCCTTGCTGAAGCGTTTCTTGTCAGCAAGTGCATCCAATATCGCACCACAAAGAGATGTCTTGGTGTCTTCATATCCTTCGAAAAGCCAACCGTTAAACTCTATGCATAGGGTTTTAACAGTATCTTTCTTTTTCTCGTTCTTAGGGTACTTCTCTTCAATCTCCTTTTGAACTAATTTCATCAGACTGGATTTGCCACTGCCCCAGTCGCCATACAACCCTATTGTTGATGGTGACAACTCCCTATTAGTTGCTATATCAGCAATCAGATCTACCATATACCCAAAATTTAGGTAGTCAATCTCTGTTTCTTTATCTGGCCACATAATTATTCCCTTATCTTTACTTTACCAATAATATCTTTGGAAACACCAACTGCTTTATCAGATGATTAACTGTTATATAGGACGCAAGCATTCATAGTTATTGTCAGCCCATAACTTGCATAATGGGTGGGCAAAATTCGCAGAACTCTTTGGCGAGACATGTTTGGGTGATACCTCGCTTCTTCAAATGTTCCTTGATAAGGTTGCTATGTTCTTTCTTCTGTCCCATTAGATGATTGTATAACTCGATATTTGTTACAAAAGATATGAACTTATAATGAATAAAACGAAGGAAAACGGAACTTTCACGCTACTAAAAATAGTTTTTCCAGTGAGAGGAAGCCATAAGGAATCTCTTAAACGATCAATGATGATTAATTAACAACGTGCTTTTGTCCAAAACAGCCCACTTTTTGACTATATATTGAGCGTTTTTGATAGTCTTTAATTTCTTTTGTATCCTGATATTTCCCACATACATCCCTGTCTCTTGGAATAACATTAAAAGCCCTCTACTTTTGCATCGTCAGACCTGACTGAAAGCCCCGTGCAGGGGCAAGTTATTCATTTCAAAACAATCGAGTTATGACGATAAACGAATATTGGAAAAACCTGTTTGGCAGATGACTGTGAAGAGTTGCTTTTCCTTGCACAGCACGGCAATATGTCCACAAGTGGAGAAACGACAAAGCTCTTTCTCAAAGGGCAGAAAAACGGTATGTACGGCTAGCAGGCATTGCACGCCTCTTCGGGTGTGTTGCCCACAGCTAACCGCACAGCGAGTGGTAAAATCAATCGTGCCATTACACAAGTGGGTCGTAAGATTATTGTTGATGCCGACCTTGCGCTGGAATTGGCAGGGCGAAAGATAGGAGGACGAGGATGAACACGACAGATTATGAAAACATTTGGCGAAAGTCTCTCATTCATGTAACCGATGAGTTTGGCAGCTTCCTCCTGTTGTACTGCAAGCAGGCGAGTTTCATCATCGGTACACTGGGCAACAGTGTCTCGACAGGCAAGGCGAAAGCCAAGAAGACTTTCAATGTGAGTGCCATCGTTGCAGCAGCTCTTGTCAATGGGCAGGTGCTGGAATATAAAGCATCATTTCCTGAAAGTAAACGTACTATTCTTTACTTTGACACAGAACAAAGCCCTTATCATTGCCAACTCGTGATGCAGCGCATTCTGCGATTAGCAGGACTGCCGATTGATAGAGAACCCGAATATTTGAGATTTAGCCACCTTAGAGCCATTGCTGACCGTAATGAGCGCAGAGAAATCATCCGTTATGCAATTTACAACACGCCTAACGTACTGGTAGTCATGACGGTATTCGAGATTTGGTCGACATCAACAACTCCACAGAGGCAACCCGTTGGTGGTGACCCGATGCAGTGGACGAGCGAACAGAATATTCGCATTCAGACCGTCGTTCACCTCAACAAAGGAGACGACAACGCGCGAGGGCACATCGGCACGGAACTCAACAACAAAGCAGAGACAGTCTTGCAAATCACGAAAGACAACACGCTGCCCGACCGAAGCATCGTTGCTCCAGCCATCATCCGTTCTAAACCCTTTGACAAATTCGCTTTTCGGCTCAAGGAAATGGAAGATGAGGTATGCGTTCCTCGAAATCGATACTCTACAAGGACGCAGATTGCAAACCCCACCGCTATTCTTACCATGAACTAAGGACACGGAACATCGTGAAAGTATTAACACAGGCCTTCTTTTTGGGCAAAGTATTGCCTTATGGCGAACTTATCATAGCACTCAAAAAGGCTTATGCGGAGGTCGTAGGGCAATCTTATGGGCAAACCAAAATCAAAGAACTTCTACAATTTCTACTCAACAAAGGTATGCTGATAAAGGAAGAACGAGGAAAATATCGGCTCAACCAAGACTATCTACTTAAAACCTTTTGAAGTCAGTCGGACACAGGCTATATATACCTGAACCAACCGACCAAAGAGAGTCAGTTTGGCCGGTCGCAATGGGTGCCTATAGTGTACGACCGTCCGACCAAACAAGAATCCGCAGTCAACCAGCCTCCAAAAGAAAAAGGCTAGAGCAATTTCATTTCAACTTAAAACAACATCACAATGGAAATACAACACATCAAGCAAATCGCAATTACAGATTATATGCAACAACAGGGCTATGCGCCAGCACTAGTACAAGGCATTCACTATTGGTACTACTCTCCGCTGCGCAATGAGCGCACACCATCCTTCAAAGTCAATACAGAGCGCAACCAGTGGTACGACTTCGGCTCGGGCGAACATGGTGACGCATCGACCTTGTATGCGCTTTACATCGTTGCACTCATCACAGAAGCTCATCAGGCTTTTGAGTGGTGCTAAACAAGTAGCGCATCAAGAATGGCGGTAAGAGAAAATTTCTCTGAGCGCAAGTTGAAATCCTATCTGCGCAACCGCTCTCCAATCCCTATTTGCTCCGCTATCTCGCAGCACGTGCTATTCCTCTTCCCGTAGCCAGCGCCTACTGCTCGAAGTTCTATTCCAAAATATGAATCGGACATACTATGCCATTGATCAAAACGATGCTTTGGGATGAAAATCCGCAATATGTATTTCAGGATGTATCGCTGAAGGCAATTACAACTATTAGTAAAAGCCACAGACGTTTTACAAATCTTCGAAGGGTTTCATGATTTTCTTTCGTGGCAAACACTAACTTTCTTCAACTTGCGATACCATAGTTCTTAATTCTTTGGCCTTTTGCCACGCATTCAAGAGAAGATAAAAGCACAAGCAAGTTGAGGTTTTCTAGACAATGATGATGCTGGACGAAAATCGTTTGAAGTTTTGAAGCAATTTTGCCCATCTATCATAGACGGTTCTGTTCGCTATCGAACTCACAAAGATATCAATGAATGGCTCGTTGCTCAATCCAAAGTGAAAGAGAAACAGCCGTTATTACCGACCACGAAACGTGGCATCTGAAGATAGCTTTGTATCTGGGAAATATGTTTGTGTTTTGAGTATCTCAAAACCTACTTGCTCCCTCAAGTTGGGAGGACAAATCCCGCTGGTCTCATCAAAAAATAAAAATATGGAACAGAAGAATAAAGGTGGGCGACCAACCAAGACTTTATCAGAGAAGCGGAAATATCAAGTGCTTCTTCGGCTTAACACAATGGAGTACTACACCTTGTTGGGAAAAGCACGTGAAGCCTCTATTACTCGTACCGAGTTTTTGCGACAGCTCATCACAAAAGCAGAAGTCAAGGCACGCATCAAACCCGAAGAGATGCAACTCATCCGCACAGTCTCAGGTATGGCAAACAATCTCAATCAGATAGCCCATCGACTCAATGCCTTTTGGCATTTATGCACCCAATGAAGACTTGAACGCACTCAAAGTCCTCATCCATGAACTCCATCAAAACGCTTGAAACCATGATAGCTAAGATTATCAAAGCGCAGACTTTCGGAGGAGTTATCAATTATATGCTTAGCAAAAGAGAAAGGAAAAGCTAAGGTTTTAGCGAGTAATAACATTGGTTTTATCGACCAAAACCTATGCGCTCACGAGTTCGCCCTTCAGCTCTATGCGCCCGAACGTGCAGAAGCCTCGTTTTGCCACACGATACCTCGTTCTCTCGCCAGCGATGCCGAGCGACTGACAGATGATGGATGGTGAAGATTGCCAATGAGTATTTAGCGAAAATGGGCTATGGCGATACGCAGAGCCTTATCGTAAGACACAGCGACCGCCAGCATCCGCACCTGCACATTTGCATCAATCGCATTGGCAATGATGGCAAGACCATCAGCGACCGCAATGAGAAATACCGCTCTACGAAAGATTTGCCGAGAACTGACTGAGCGTTACGGTTTGACACTTGGCGAAGGGAAAAAGGCGGTAAAACCGCCAACAACTGAGAGGCGAAGACAAATTGCGCTATGAGATATTCGATGCCATCAAGGCAGTGTTGCCCCAATCGAAAAATTGGAAAGTTTTTGTTGCTGGTCTAGAGAGCAACAAGGTATTACCACTCGTTTCAAGACGAAAGGCAATACGGATGTTGTGCAAGGAATCATCTTTGAAAAGGGTGGTTGCAGTTTCAGTGGCTCAAAGATAGACTGTTCCTGCTCTTTCTCGCGCCTCAATGTAGAGATAGAGCGAAACATTCAACAGGCACAGCAACATCTATCGAAAGAGCCAATGGCACATCTGATAGATGAGAGCGGATTTGCAAGCGACTTATCCGATGCACTTGGCGAAGTCTTTACGATGCCAATGCCCAGCGGAAGTGTGGACGTTGATGAACTTCGCTTCCAAAAGAAACTTCGCAACAGAGCCAACCGCAAACGTAGAATTTAATTATCTCAAAATTAAAACTGTATGAACAACGAAATAGCGCTCTCGACATTCTCGAAGAACTCAAACAAGAACTGCAAATCCATCAGTAAGGCGCAAGAAGAACTACGCACCACGCTTGCAGAACAGCCTGCCAACCTCAACAGCAGCGCGCACCACAACGCAAGAAACTGTGCAAATTCATCTCTCCAAAGAGACGCAAGCTAAAATCAAAGAACACCAACTTTTTGTTTTGGAGGCATCTCGCAATCAAACAAGAAACTCGACCCGAAGTTTGAAACCTTGCAGCAGCTCATCAAGAGCAACAAAAGTCCGTAGAATACAAGAACTACTCTCTATTTGCAAGCATTCAATTAGCCGAACGCATATTGCTCCTGTTAGTTTGCGGCTTGGTTATGGTCAGTTGCTGGTTCTTTGCTATGGGAGCCAACAAACTGCAAATTGCATCCGATTACGACCTCCGCTACCGCTACCTGCGTATGCAAGGCAAAGCCACAAGCAAAGGAACTTCGTGCATCCGACAGTCTGTCGACGCACTATCCGCAAATCCCAAAGTCATTCGGCAGTTGGAGCAGAAGGTTATCGATTACGAGCAAGCCCTGCAACGGCAAGCGGAACTAATAGAACAACAAGAGCGTATCAAAGGTGAGCAAGTGCAACTTAAAAAACGACTTCATCAATAGAATCATATAAATCCTGCAAAGTAAATAAGTTTGTTGCAGGATTTTTATTTTGTATAATCATTAATCATAGACTGTTACCTAAAAATTCTATTGTTTTAATCTCTAGTATTTGTCTGGGTATAACCAAAATGTCATCTGGAGTGTCAAAACATAGATAGCAATTAAATGATTAGCAAACAAAGTCTTTACCATAGAGGATACTTTTCAATTAAATTAATACAAAGCCTTACTGTCATAGATATTTATATTTTGAAGGTTTTGTCGCTACTTTCGCTTCTGAATTTAGAAGAGAAAATTATCAAGGATTCTTTTGTCTTTTAATTCTTATATAAAACATGAAAATTTCAACTGTATGATTGTGTTCTATTTTTACTATCTATTAGGTCAGACGATAACTTATTTTCAATTTTCTTTGATTTTCACAAATCAATGTTGGTACAAAGATTATATGACTTGTCCTTTTCGCTCCATTTTATAGAACTTTGTATCTCTATTTTTCAAATTTTTCTATAATTTGTGCTTGATATTGTTTTATCCATGTTCAAACCGAAATAAATAGCTTTTGTAGAGCAAATGGATTATACTTCTCATTCCGTAGTTTGTGTATGAGAAGTCTTATCTCTTTTCGTATTGCCATACTGAGCACTTTGGTGCCAAACAATTTAATAATGAGTTTGGGCTTATGTCGGTTATCTCTATTTTGTGGAGGTTTTTCAGAGTAGTTTATTGTCATATCGATTAACATCTAATGAAAAATTTCTCACTATCCTCTAATTTTTCAACATCATAAGCGATACAAAAGCCCTTGTGAGAATTAGCATAGTGAGCCCACATTAATTCATTATCAGGGAAATCTTTATCAGATGTTGATAGAGAATATATTCCCAACTTATCTCTAAATGCCATCAGTTCTTTCCAATTCTTTTGTATATCACTAATGTTAACGTTGAAAACTTGGTTGAAAATAGGCAGCTTTACTGATTTCATCTGTATAGTTGCTTCCAAAATGCATCATTCAAATTACGAAATGATAGTAGCCCATATTTTCATCGTTTAAGAGCGATTCAATGTCGCGAGTACTATCTTTTGCCTTCAATAGCATTATTTGCTCTATATTTATATCCAATCATATTAATCTGTTAGTTATCTTGCTCTACAATCTTAGTTAGTTCTTCCTCGACTTCTTCAATTGTAGGTAAGGCAGACTTCAAATTGTCTGGAATAGCCTTTGTTAGTTGATAATCGCTAACACCGATAGGCTGGTCGTAGCCAGAGAGGGCATATTGCGCCACTCTTGTCGCCACCATTGCAGAGAGAGCAAGCCGATTGTCTTGTTGTCGTGTTCGCCACGGAGGGTATCGTCCACTACATTGATGTAGAAGTTCAGTTGTCCCATATATTCGGGCTTGAATGGGGTCGCTTTTAGGTTCGATAACTACGTATGCGTGTAGTTGGATATTATAGAGTAAGGTCGGCATAGAAATCAGAATCGCCCACTTCGAAATACTTCTGTTGTGCAACAAAAGCAAAGCCATTACCCATTTCCAGAAGATACTCGGTAATGTGTGAAACCAATTGCCGTTCAACGTCTCGTTCTGCCATTTTATCTGTTTGCCCCATCATATCAAATATATATGGATCCTTCATCAGATAATTGGCAAGGTCGCTTTGTGGTTTGGGTAATCGTACTGAGAAGTTGCTCACTTTCTTTGCCGTAATCTGCCGAGCGAAAAGGTTGGTTTCAATTTGCATTTGCAGAACATTGCTGCTCCAACCATTGGCAACTGCCTGTGTGATATACCAATAGCGTTCACCTAAAGGTAGTTTGCTATTAAGTAAAATTACATGGCTTGCCCAGTTGGTGCGAACAATGGCAGATTGCTTGAAGATATCCCCTATCTTACTAATGTCGCTGTGATAGAATAGCCGACAGCATTTCAGAAATCTTCTCTAATTGCGCAACAGGCTGTTGCGTAATTATATTTCCTTGAATATCTGTGGCTTGTATTTGCGCAAGAGGCTCTTGCGTAAATTGATTTAGTTTGCTCGTTAGTTGTAATACGTTATTAACCGAAGGGCTATTAAGCAACTCTTCAACCTTACCCATTTCCGTTAGAACCTCCATAGGATAAGCCTTTGCAAACTGGCACATATAGATAAGATTACGAGTGGAATACCCCTTCTTGTCTGGATATTTAGAACGTATCGCATTAGAAAGGTTGTCAATGACTTTGCTTCCCTAACCTTCTTTCTTTTGGAGATAGAGAATAAAGTGTCCTACTTTTCCAATAGTGGAAAAAGCATTTCTGCATTTGCAGAGGCTATCATGCGTACTTGCGTATGCTCAAGGTCAGAACCGATGGCTCGAACAACAAGAGATAAATCTTGTTTCTCTGCTTTTTTTATTTCTTGACTCATATTGTTTCGGTGTTATAATTGATTGAATTTACTCATGGCATTTGCCTTAATATCGTCTGCAATATCTATGTAAGGTTTCATAGCCTTGTAATCACTATGCCCAGTCCATTTCATAACTACTTGCGGAGGAATCCCCAATGCAAGTGCATTACAGATAAACGTTCTACGACCAGCTGTGTTCCAAGCAAGGCATACTAGGTGTAACTTCGTCAATGCGCTCATTACCTCTATAATAAGTTTGGCGTACAGGTTCGTCAATACCAGCCAATTCTGCCAACTCTTTAAGATAATCGTTCATTTTCTGGTTAGTAATAACAGGTAACACCTTGTCATCTTCAAATGCCACATCCTTGTACTTGTCAAGAATCGCTTTGCTGTGGTTGTTCAGCTCTGATAATCAGGCTATCGGAAGTCTTGACCGTTGTAACTTCAATATGGTCGCCTTTAATATCGCTTCTGCGGAGATTGAACACATCCGAATAGCGCAAGCCTGTGAAGCATTGGAAGAGGAATACATCACGCACACGTTCGAGAGCCTGCTTGTTGAAAGGGATTTTGAACCTCGGAGACGGTTGAGTTCGTCCCAAGTGAGAAAGATGATTTTCTTTTGGGTACTCTTGAGTTTAGGCTTATAACTATCGTAGGCGTTGTTTTGATGCACACCTTTCTTGAAAGCCCAGCGCAAAAACCATTTCAAGAAACTCAATTGCTTGCCAATGGTTGTGTTACGCATCTCCTTTACATCACGCAGATAACCCACATAGTCATTCAAGCCTCGCTCATCAAAGAACTCAAAGGTAAGTCCTCCACGAAAGTTGGTCAAATGATTTTTCACGGCTGCAAATTTCTCAAACGTGGAGTCCGTCCAATTGTTCTGACGTCCACAATCCTCGACAAAAATCATCAAACACCTGAAAGAAATCACTAAGGCAACGCCTTTTTTCTTTGGCTTAGGTTCTTCGCTCACAGGTTTGCGCAAAGCATTGAAAACCTCCTTTATCTGTTCGGGCGTTGGCATTACGTCCTCTACCTCAAACCTCTTAAAGATTGACTGTATTTCCGTGTAATACTCCAAGAGCGAAGCATTGATTTCAGAAGCCGATTGTTTTAACTTGTTGCTACAACCATTCTTCACACGCTGCTTAGCTGCATCCCACTTGGCTGAATCAATGCGATAGCCAGTGGTGAACTCAATCCGCTTGACGCAAAATTAACGCGCATACGAATAGGCGCGTTCTCTGTGATAAGAACTCCGTCCTTCTTCCTGCTCTCCAACGTGAAGATGATGTTCCGTTTGATATTCATACCTTCGAGTGTATTATTTTATACACCCAAAGTTACACCCTAAAAATGATATTACCAAAGATTTTCCGTGAAATCTCATTTTATTAACATTTTGCGCAAACTACTATATTACAATAGATTGATACGATTTGATAGTTTGTGATAGTTCGCGAGAAAGAGTCTCTCTCCGCTAATAGGCTTTGAAAAGGTCTTCACAAGGTCTTCTATTTTAGCTCGTAAAATAGATAATCGTTGTAAAAATCATGTTTTACAACGATTTTTCTTTGTATATACTTTTATCGCCCTGACGGCATAACCCTATGTTTTGACAATCATCATTCGGTCACGCTGTTACATAAACTGCTACACAAAAATGTAGCAATAAAAATGTAGTAATGACGGATCGAATACCAAATTGAAGGCATCAATTCTTTCTGTTTCAGTATTATTGCTGTCCGTAAAACTTAAATAACATATGAAATCCTTGCGAATTGGCTTTATAGGTAATTCCGCATTCTTTTGAAAATCCAAGCTAATCAAATAAGTCAAGTTCTTTTGTAGAATTTGCCTTTTCAGCTATTAGATGAGTTCATCATTTTGTGGATTTTCCATAAATGAGATGAAATCAGTGTAATACATCAGTGTGAGCCTCAGCATGGTTACCAGCTGCGAGAAGGATACGTGTCTTTTTATCATTCTGGAGATAACGGTACAAAGCAGATTGGCAATGAGTACCACCCATGTCTGTATCTGTATGGCATTTACACTGTCACCATGAAGAAAATGCAGTGGGAAGTTCTGTTTTGAGCAGCTGTGTGGACTCTATAGCCCATCTTCGTTGTAAATCTCCTCAAGGTCCTTTTACATCAAGCTCAAGGTTATTGGTCAACAACAGTGACTTAGATGTGAGTTGTCACTCCCGACAGTTCCACTCGTCTTGCCTGGTGTCTTATCTCCCCCTTCTCAAAGACAATCTTCTTGTCTGTATGTGAAACCAATCCATCAGGGCTTACATAGGTTACTGAGGACAACTCCGTATAGGTGAGATTCTTCTTCATCTTGGTCACATAGCATACTCCTTCCTCTGTAAGTCGCTGGAACTGTGCATAATCAACGTATGCTCTGTCCATGGTAAGGGTAGCATCCTTAAGAAGATGCACTTCTTTAAGTAGATACATCATGCGTAGTGGCAGAGGTGGTGTGTACGACCATGGGAACGCGACATGATACTTCATCACCGTGATGAACTTCATACCGCCTTTCTTCTTACCACTCTTTAAAGCCCTGCCTACACCTTTGGAGGCGTCAAAAAGGGTAATCGTAGTTGAATCCATCATATACAGCAGTTTCCCATGTCTTCTGTTCACCTTTAGGGCGGCTGTCCGATAAAAAAGAACCATAACGCTCTAAGAGGTACGCATAAACGCTTGCAAAGAACTCTTAAGGGCGACGCTTGTTGGCATCAGCAAGCGTACTACGACGGACGACATAGTCGATGCCAAAGATGATGCAGTTTGTTTACTTCAGCCTTCATGCCTCATCTCCACTCCGAAGAGAATCAAAGTGTTTGAGAACACCGAAAAGCATTATGACAAGGTGAGTCCACCCATCAAGACGCTCTCACATAAAGTCCACTTCGGGGTGTTTCAAGACTGATTTGCTTGATTTGTTGCTTTATCGAGTAATTTTATTACCTGATTATAGACCGGCTGTCCGATAAAATGTGTACTTTTGCCCATGTTATTGAAGTTTTATCGCAGAAACAAAAGTAATAAAAGGGCTGAAATCCAATCACGGATTTTAGCCCTTAACTTTTATTATGTGGAAAAGGTTTACCGGACAGCAATATATCTAAATACTTTTGATACCTTTATGGCATGAAACAAAAGATATCCTCTCCAAGTTTTGCTGATATATTTCTTGGCCAAAGAAAGGTTTAGCAGACATTCTTTTCCCCAATAAATACAGTTTTAATTGGGTACCTATTCGTGCTATAATCGAAGTAGCTTACACCAAAGGCTATAATTCTACCGGTCATCTCGGCTATGACAGTCTTGTTTTATTCAAGATTGAATTGCTTTGCACCTGGTACTGTCTGAGTGACGGAGAGGTTGAAGATCAGGTTAACGACCGGCTTTCCTTTAGTCGTTTTGCAAGTCTCGGAATGGAAGATACTGTTCCTGACAGTACTACCGTGTGTCGTTTTCGTAATGTCTTAGTTGAGGCGGATTTATATGACACGCTCCTTGACGAGTTTAACAGGCAATTGGAAGTTAAAGGTGTCATTGTCAAGCATGGCGCAATTGTTGATGCAAGCATTACGAACACCCCCCGTCGCCCCCGCGGATATAAGAGTTATGAGGTCGTTGAGGATAGAAAAGATGATGATAACATGGAGGCTTCGGAAAAAGCAATGGTCAAAGAAGTCGTCAAGCCTAATGTGGATGCGGAAGCTCGTTGGATAAAGAAGATGGGAAAACTCCATTTCGGTTACAAACGTCACACGGTAACGGATGAAAATTGGATGGTACTTGCCGAAGAAACAACAGCAGCAAATGAAAGTGATATTAAACACTTGGAAACTCCTTTGAAGAAAGCCAAACTACCACGAAAGGCACTTGTCTATGCGGATAAAGGATACGACTCTGCTGAGAATAAGGAAACCCTCAAACGTATGGGACTCAAAAGCCGCATCATACATAAGGGAACAAGAGGACATGAGATTAGCGAAAGACAGCAGAGGGTCAATAGCGCTATAAGTAAGATACGCTACAAAGTAGAGCGTACCTTTGGTTCTATGCACAGATGGTTTGGTGCAGGAATAGCAAGGTATGTCGGACTCTCAAAAACACATGCACAGCATATAATGGAGTCAATTGCCTACAACCTTATAGAGATGACACTGGGATTATTGTGTAATTAGATCAAATAAGGTGAACACACCCATAAAAGAGTGTGTTTACACTAAAATTGCCTCATAAAGACATCCGTTGTTTATAAATATTCACTCATTTAAAGTTATAGAGATGAAAGTTGAGTGGGTGAAAGGTTTTGCAGAGGTCTCGTTCTATGTAATTAACTTTGACGATCCGAGGAAATCGCATCGGTGCAATCCTATCAATCCTGCCTTTATGACTGAGATATATCAGACGCATACGAAAGTGCCTATACAATTATGCTCAACTTGAATCGTTCGTGGATTCAGATGCAGGGTGATTTCTTTGTGGAATCGCCTATTATTCTATTGGCAGCCATCATCTGGTTTCTGAAAATTTATGAGAACGGAAAGTATTGCACCTTTCCTCATGCCATCGAGTTCCTGAACCGCCCCTACGCACAGATATTCCCTGATACTCACCTCCTACGATGAACTTGCCAACCACCTTCTCTCCCTTCATGGATGCTTGGGAGGGCGGAGCGCAAGACCAGTTGTAGGACAGATAGCCAGTGCCAAATACCACTGTCTCGTGTGATAAGCCCTGCTCTCTATTGGGTGATGACGGGCGATGATTTCTCACTTGACATCAATAACCCTAATGAGCCGAAAGTCCTTGTTGTGGGTAACAACCCCGACCGTCAGAATATCTATTCGGCTGCACTTGGACTTTACAACAGTCGTATTGTGAAGTTTTATCAACAAGAAGTTGAACTCAAATCCTCGTGATTATCGATGAGTTGCCGACAATTTACTTTCGTGGACTTGACAACCTCAGTAGCTACTGACGCATTTGAAAGTTGCTGCTGTATGTTTAGCTAGGACTTCTCTACAACTCACCCGTGATTATGGCGACAAGGAAAGCAGGTAATACAAAACACCGTTGGTAATGTATTCTGGGCAGTAGGTTAGAAAAGCAGCTAAAACGCTCTCGGAACGCTTTTGGCAAAGTTCTTCAACAGCGTCAGTCGATGACCATCAATCGCAATGACAACCCATCTATTTCCACTCAGATGAGGTTTGTATCCCCTGCATCCAAAATCAGTAACCTTCGCAAGGAATGTCGCAGGTGCTGTCCGACAATGACGAGCGTATTGACCAGAAGATTTTTCATGCAGAGATGGTGGGAATAGTGCCAAGGTGTCTGCTGATATGAAAAGCCTATCGGCCTATTCCCGTGATTGCAGAGTCCCAAAACGAAGAGATCTGATAATCTGGGAGAGACTACATCGGTCCAACTAGCTGTAGCAGTGAAACAGGGAATACTCTGCGAAGTAGAAATAGAGGATACGATCCTTCACTTGATCATCTGATAAAGCAATACATGAAAAGAATATTTATATACACTCAGTTCGGGATAAGATAATATACCGAAAAATGATAATCTCATGTTTGTTGTATTGAGACCTCGCAAAACTCCCGCTAATTTGTCTTTCTTAAATATGTCCTTTTATAGCATGAGACAGAAGTTATCTTTCTCCCAGTTTTGTGACTATTCTTGTCAAATAAAGAAAGTTTCGATAGACATTCTTTTTCTCACAAATAAAACACAATTATTGATTGAGCACCTATTCAAAGCATAATAGAAGTGGCTTATACAAAAGGCTAAAGTCTACAGGCCGGCCCAGCTATGACAGCCTTGTTTTATCCAAGATTGACTACTCCGTACTTGGTATGGTCTGAGGAGGTTGAAGATCGGGGTTGACCGCCTGTCTTTCAGCCGTTTTGAGTTTTTGGCATGGAAGATATCGTCCTGACAGTACTACAGTGTGCCGTTTTCACCAATGTTCTTGATGAAGCAGATACATGATGCAACTTCTTGCGGAGTTTAATCGGCAATTGGAGCTAAAGGATCGTTGTAAAGCGTGGTGCCATTGTTGATGCCAGCATTACGAATACTCCCCGCCGCCCCGTGGACATGGAAGCTATGAGGTCGTTGAGGACGAAAAGGGATGAGAACATAGAGAACTGCAGAAAGCCATGCTCGAAGTTATCAAACCTAATGTGAACACAGGAAGCCCGTTTGGGTAAGAAGATGGAAAACTCCGCTTCGGTTACAAAGCGGTAACGGATGAAAACGGAATGATGCTTGCCGAGGAGACGACAGTGGCCAATAAGTGATGTAAAACTGCCCGGAAACACCCTGAAGAAAGCTAATTGCCACGGAAAGCACTTGTTTATGCCGATAAAGGATATGACTCGATGGAGAGACAAGAAATCCTCAAACGTATGAAACTTAAAAGAATCATTATCATGCATAAGGAACAAAAGAGGACGTAAATTGCAGAAAGGCAGCAGCACGAGTCAACGTTGCGATAAGTAAAGATACCTTTACAAAGTAGAACGCCTTTGGTTCTATGCATGAATGGTTTGGTGCTGGAATAGCAAGATACGTTGGACTTTCAAAGCACATGCGCAGCATATTATGATCCATTGCCTACAACTTATACCGAACGTCGGGGATTATTGTGTCCAAATTCTATCAGATAAGGGGAAAATACACAAAAGAAAGGGTCTATTTTGCTAAAGTAGTCTTCTATAGCATCGTTGCTTATAAATACGCTCATTTAAGGTTATAGAGATAAAAAAATTAATGTGGCTGGTTTTGCAGGGTCTCGTACCGTAGAGCAATGTCTGTTCTTTCCCGGCTTATCCCTTCATAGAATTAATATCGAACGTTATTCATCTTTAATTCGTGTGATAAGTCCATTCTCTATATGATTTTTAAGATATTTTTCTTCAAATATTCCCGCACCGTTATGATAACTCCATAAAGGGCTATAGTCGATTAATTCTGCTCTATTTTCTATATCCAGCCCAGGCTGACAGAGTTCACCGATATCGACCAACATCAAGACGGCACTTATCGACGTTCGTGTACATCCTTATCGCTACTCATGGTGATAATTTTACGGTGTCATACTATGATCAGAGTTAAATATAATTTCCACTCTTGAAAGCGTTCATACCAATATCAGTATAAAAATGTTTCAGCTCTTTTATATCATCTTTTGTTTTCACCATTGTGAAAATATTTTTTAAAACGTTATTGACTTCCAAGTAGATACTGTCGATTCGATATCATATTCCCCAAATTATTCATTCGGCTAATTCTAAGCACATAGTCGAATGAATCAATAATCATGTAATCTGTCCTATAAACGGTTTTGTTTTCCAACAAGAATAAGCCGTCCTTCCAAACTCCATGTCTCATGTGTAATTGAGTGTATTCATCCGCATATTGATCAATTCGCCCACATTTTTAGACTCTTTCATCGCCTCCGAGAGTCGAGGTTTACCCCCGTGGATGAGTAAATGAAACAACGGGCCTTCTATGCGTTGTGTGGGTTCCTCTAAAATTTCCATTCGCTTGAGGCGCTCGGCATCTTCGGGTCCCCAACCGTAGAAATTTTCGTTTTCCCCACCCCCTTTTAAATAGCGTTGCTTATTTACGATAAATGCTCCTCCAACTGAAGAACGCCCCATTAAAAAGGCTCCTTTCCCATCGAAGCTTTTTATCCTTTTAAAAGGATATGACATCATTTCTCGCGTTTTCACTTTGTGCAGGACTTAAGATTCAAGATTGTCTCCGCACGTATATGGCTGTTGATTCCATCCTAAAATGGGTATTGAAATGATTCTCAGTTGATCTAACATATACCTACTTGACAAAAACGTAGAAGGAGATACATATATCTTATTTGTTTCTGCTGGTGCGATGAAAGGGATATTTCCGTTTTTTTCTTGCTTATATAAAGACTCCAAACGTTCTTGTGCAATCTGTTCATATCTGTTTTTTTCTAATTTGAAAACAATTGTATCGCATTGTGCCAACACACATTTGTAGAGTAAAGAACACTAATGATTGACGATCTTTTTCATACTAATATACCCAAACATTAAGTGAAACATTTTAAAACTTGTAAACCTTGTGGTTGGCCCACCTGGATTCATTACATTAATGATAAGTTTTGCCATATCGATATGATTTTAACCTGTTACAACTGTATATAAGATAAGAAAGAAACACGTCTCCGCCCATTTGGCTCCCTACGGCCAATTCTCGTCAATATGTTGCTGATTACCAGTATTCTATTTTTCTTTTAGAACGCGTTTTCTCTTTCCTTCTTGAGTAGCATAATAACTCTTCGTCCAATTTCCTTTATTGTCAAAATTAGAATATGTGAGTTGCACTTTATTTAATTCATTGTCAGCATAGGGAACTATATCGCTCAAAACTGATATATCATCTGATTTTATCTCGTCTGTTAACCTCCCATTTTGTCATAGGAATAGAATACACTGTCTGTTCCATTGAAAAACTTGGTTTCCAGAATCTTCTGTTTCTTTTCATTATAATAATAGTTCACTTTCGAGACTTTGCCATTTTCCTTTTGCCAGGCAGTTGCCTCTTCATTGCTTATCAGCAAATCGCCGTCATATACAAAGTTGTCAATATATAATGATACGGTATCCGAACCATTCATATACACCCTGCGTTTGTAACATTTTTCTCCAGAAGGAGAAAAGTAGTCTTCGTATCTTTCACCAATTTTGGGGTAAGGAGTACTTATATCTGTTATACTTGTCACCACGACACTGTCCGTAATCCGATAATCATATACATAATCAGACTTCAATTTTCCTTTATAAAAGTTCCGCTCACGAATAAGAGAGCCTTGTCTGTCGAAATGACAAACAATCCTCCATTTGTCGTGTGTTGTTGTGGTAATTTTTCTTACCCCTGTAACACTTATACTGTTATTACAGTCCACTTCCCAGATTCGAAGGATACCCAGGAACAACAATTCCTGCAAATAAAAAGATAAGGTAAAATAAGTTCTCCATTTTGCACTTTTAGTTGTCTTTATTGGCAAGCGCATTGTTTACGCTTGCCAAAAAATATGATTCTATGGTGTGACAATTCTTATGTAGCCATTATTGAATAACCTATAAGGCAATCTTTTGCAGAGTTTTATGTAATGGATCCATCACTTGTATATTTATTCTAGTTCTGACTCCTGAACTTAGGGAGACGTGTATCTGTTGTCATTTTAATTCTATTCAAACCAACCGTATGCATTACACCCCATTATTGTAGGTTATTGCAGCTGATTACCTAATGTCATCTGAGCTCCAACTATATGCTCCTGTTAATCGTCTGAGGCATTATTGTTGTCGTTTTAAAACCATATTCCTTTGCCAATTGAGCGAAATCAGCTCCTTGACTTTTATCTGCAACAGAGACTGGATTTCCGAGATAATCAGAAATAGACTCTAGAGTTTCTTGTGTGCATCCTACTTCTGGATTTGTTTGTTGATGAATTGGAAATCTCCATGTGGCAAAGAATATTCTGTTATTGTCTGCCATGTTTCGCCACTCAAGAAATCGCGTCCATCAATTGCGGCATCAATACCATTCCAGAGGCCTCCAACAACAGCACCCGACAAGCCACCTATCATACCGCCTTTTAGACCACTTAATAGTGCATTGCCTAAGCCATTTTTTTCTATGACAGAATTTCCAAATCCTGTAGTAAAACCACTAGCGAAACCACCAGTACCGCCTATAGCTGCTCCTGAAACAAAACTCGTCGCAACAGTCTTTGCTGCTGTAGTACTCCCTAGTTCCTGCACTAAAGCCACCTCTGCCCATAGCAGAACTTATTCCAGCACCAACTCCAGCACCCACTGCTCCAGCAACGGCACCTGTGGCAAAATATCCGAGACCCTTTGCATTAAATTTAAATCCATGACTCGCCCAATTGACAACGCCCCCAATCACAGCACCTATTATAAGATGCCAGAACTCGCCATTCTCATCTACATAACACAATGGGTTGTCTCATGCTGTAGTATAGCGATTAAAACTTTGGCTTGCATCTGGCATTTGTACATGGATCAGGGCTTAAAAATCGGCCTCAATGAAAGATCGTATAACTCGAGCATCATGTTTATCAAACAGAAATCTTCTAGATGTTCAGTGCCCAGTAAAAGCCTCTTCCGATCAACAAAGAAGGAGCTTGGTCTTCTCTCATATACAGCATATGTATTTGGATTACGCAGTCTTCCCAAACATCGTAACTAAGTTCTTGAATAACATCTCCATTAATCTTTGCTATATGAGTTATACTCCCAAATGGTCTCTTATTATATTGTACAATACACCTGCCTGCCCATTGTTTTTGACATATACAACAGGAGAGCTATAATAGTCACCCCTTAAATATACACGCTCGACAGAACCTGAGGGGTGTTCCTCCAGTTCTATAATTACCAGCAATATAATATTTCGTTGATTGAAGCTTGACCATGATATAGTCATCTCGTTCTGTCAGTATTCAGAATTGTAGAAAAAGAGTTGGGCAAGGTAGCCGTCTTCTGAAATGCTGTTTGGACGGGAAGAAAAGAGTAGGCAAAGCATCTTGACTCTGAGATTGCTCGTGAGTTTGCAGATAGGCCTGTTACAGCATAAGGCTTGCTGGGCAGACTATAGTCATACGTACCTATATCACTTTTCTTAGTGATGTTTCCGTTGTTATCATATTCAACGAGTTCATTGCCATACCCACTAAGTCTGTTAAGGTTGTCATACGAGAATAATTCTTCAAGTTTTTGCTCTCCTATCCTTACGACTAACAGATTTTCTGTATTCTGTCAAAAGGATAAAGAAATATCCTGTATCACATTGGCATCAATACTTGCCTTGCGATATGTAGGCATTCCAAAATTATCGTAGCCGTATTTTCGAGTGACACCACCAGTTATAACCTCTGTCGGTTTGCCAAAAGAATTCTCTCTTGTAAGTTTGTAAACCAATGTGCCATCATCCAGTTTTACATTAGCAAGATACGAGTTCGCATACTCAAAATTCTCTTTAACCAGAACACCGGTTTGTGAGGTGTACTTTATGCTGGAAGGTTTGCCAGCTGAATACACCAGATCTTTTTGAAGCCACTTGCCATCTTGTACATTTTCTCGACTTGACACAATCCGCCCATAATTATCATATGTATACGAACTTGATGTGCCATTGTCAGAAACTACGTTTATAAGCTCATTTCTTGAGTTGTAAGTGTAGGATGTTGTAAACTCAGGGGTATTTTTCTTGACAAGTCTATTGTATGCATCATACGCGTTGATGGTTGATTGGCCACTGGCGTTAGTATCCCTTTATAAGATTTCCTGTGTCATACTCGTATTCAGACGTGCCGAGGCTTGGATCCGTGAGAGATAGTGTCACGATAATCATCATAGGCGAATGTTGTGACCACATTTCCTGGTGCCACGATTTCCATAGGCTGACCATCAGCATGTAAGCTGTAGCTGATAGTTCCAGCTGGATCTGTAGCTGTGACCAGTTGCCCCAGACTGTTGTACGTTTTAGTTCTAGCAATATTGTCCTCCTCTGTTGTCACAGAGTTTTGTGAATATTGATAGGATGTCATCCGTCCAGCGTTCTTCTGTGACAGATACGAGTCTGTCGTAATTATCGTAAGAATAATTATTCCATAATGAAGGTGTATTGCCTGTATATGGGAGAGACTGTCTAGTCAAATTGCCATATTTGTCATACACTTTTCTTGTAGAAACAGTTGTGTTGTTGAACTGCTTGACTTGATTCCATACATCACGACCAAATGCGTCACATATCGTTACTGTTGTTGGGAGTGTAGTTCCAGAAACAGTAATCGCATATTTTGAATTACCATCAATATACCATGAATACGAGGTCGTCTTAGTGGTATTGTCAGGATACACGACACCTATCTCACGACCAAACTCGTCGTAAGTAAATTTTGTTATACCCCCTCGAAAATCTGTAGTGCTAAGGACTCTACCAAGTGCATCATATGAGTGTTTTGTGACAAGACCGAGAGGACTGGTCGTCTGAATTATTCGCCCGTATGTATCATATGTATAAAGAGTCTTCTGCACATTGTTATCTGAGTACAGTCTGGTTGATACAGATGTTATATTTCCACAATTGTCGTACGAAAAGTTGTCTTGTTTTGCCTGTTTATTGTTAATTGAATGTACTTTAACTATAGGGCGATTGTTTCTCCATACAGGAACAAAGGTTCTGTCTACAAGTGAAGTGCCATTGGATGTTGTTGTTGTGGTTTTGTCTTTCAATACGCCAAGCATGTAAAGTTCTGTCAGATCGGTACTTGCATTATAGACACACTCTGTCTTCACGATTATATTGTCAGAATACTTTACAGTCTCTGACAATGGATAACCATATTCATCATATGTATAATCTGTGGAACAGTTTATTCCAGTCAGTTTGTTATTCTCTTCCTTATGCATCAGACGGATTTTTGTCGTCTTGTTTGGCAACATGGATGTAGAATAACCATATATATTCTTGGAAGTAGGAGTCTCTTCACCTACAAGAACACAATAGTTGTATGGCGCATAGGTCTGGGTGAATGACTGATGTCTACCGTTTACTGTACGAATCTGCTCAAATCCACGGAACCCGAGTCCTTGTTTGTGAACGACGGCATTGACGTATGAGTATGCATTGTAATCCAGAAGTTCATTATTCAGATATGTCTCGGAAGAAGCGGCAACTAACAAAGGCTCTTTTATATTAACAGGAAAATAGCTCCATACCCATGCTGGAATACCCTTGTTCCAGTTCTGTAATAAACAGCTTTATCATCAAGAGAATGATAATATGTCTATCTGCCATAGGCTATTAATTACTCCTGTGAGTTTGCTTGATTTGTTGTCATCTCTTGAGAAATGGTGTTTTACCGCTTTGCCCTCTTTAAGACTTATTAATTGTGTAAATGAGTTGTTGCTGTTCAAATTTGTGGGTACAATCACAGATGAGGGATTGGAGAAACTTGTGCATATTGTATTTCCTCCAAACACCTTATCATTAGATAAATAAGTATAGAAACCATTTGTGTTGTATTTTATTACATCTGTAATTCCATCATTATTAATGTCCTGTGTAAGGAATTTGGAGTTGCCTTTGGTGTTATACGTACCTGCAACGCTTACCTTATCAAAAGAACCATTTCCCATGGAATAGTATACATCCCAGGTAGAGCCTCCATTGGTCGAATTATCTGCGTGATACCAGCAAATCCATTAGACCATCACCATTGAATTCTCCAGTAAGCAACTCTCTGTTGGCAAGGTTTGCTTTTGTCAAAGAGGAATAAGTTGCGATTTTTCTAACGGACCATGTTGGGTCCATTGACATCAAAAGTATATATGGTCGTACACTTTCATTAATATGACACAAATCCAGTTTTTCCATCTCCGCATAATCGAGCACTGACGTTTGTCCGCATTGTTTGCAGGCAGCTGTTGCATCCGGACTGTTGTGTCTGGACAAAATCAACGTTGAAATCTAATACATGGCTTTGGAACAACACTTCGTTGTTTTGCAAATCAAAAACATAACATTTGGAAGGCTTTGTAGTATCCCCAAATGGGCGATGTACAGACATGGCAATAACTTCAATCTTGCCATCTCCGTTGAAATCTCCGGTAATAGTATCGGCCATGGTATGCTACGAGCTCCATCAGCATCCTTATAGACTGTTGGAAATCTACGTGTCTCGTAGAGTAGTTCCCATTCCTGCGAAATGGGTCCGAGATACGGAGAATGTCACTTTATCATTGTTGTTTTCAACTATGTTATTAATCTTTATAACATCTTCTTGCTGTTTTCCTTCAATATCTGCACAAAGAATATCGATGAACCCCTTTTCAGTCAATAGATTAGCATAGCATGCACATCCTTCATCCAAGGTGGTGCAAGAATATCTTTTCATCACCCTTATAATAGTTATCAAAACGATTTTGTGAATGTCGAAACATAGTCGAATGACGATAATGCTTCCAGTATGGATTTTTATTAGGAAGAGCAATAAGACCATCTTGACCATTGAAATAGTCAAATTTTCCTTTGATGACCTTAATCATGTTTGGGTCTGAAGAATTATACCATTCCATGAGCTGCGTCGTATCCTTTTCAAATGTTGTAGACAGGTCCCCTGACCATAGTAGAACTCCAGCGGATTATAAGACGAATTCCCTGACGAATAGTTGATTTTAGTAAGGAATGAATGTGAATTTACTACAGAATAGCTGAAACTGTAAGTGCATATCGTATTGCCACCTAATCTAATTGTAATTTCATCCAATAGGCTGTTTTCATATATTTTAATTCCTCCACAATACATAGTAATGGGGTCTTGACGTGAAGTTTTGTATTTAAACTCCACAGACGAATTGTTATATGAAATCTTACTGATTACATAGTGATTATTGGAAAGATTGTAGGAGTAAGATATAACATTTCCATTATAATCAGTCAATGAAGTCAGAGGATAGCTTACGACTTTTTGGCTATTGGATTGAAAGCCATATACACCTTTAGCTCCATTCGGATAGAATACCTCGAAATATTTGACGTCATTATCTGTCCAGTATCCTTTAGCTTTTATATTTCCTTGTTCAGATTCGTACAATTGATAGTTAGAAATAGTATTCGTCTTAATGAGACGGATACCATCCAACACAAATGCATCTTGCATGTTCATTGAAGGACCTTGCGTTTTACCATCATAGTGGATTGAGTGGGCAGTACGGACAATCTTAGATAAGCCTCCTATATTCCATCCCATGCCCATAACAGAATTACCTTGCTGGCTATTATATGACAACGAAAGGGTAGGCTGATGGCCATTCATTCCCTTGCAGACACTGATAGGTACTTCATATGTACGTGCGCCAGTCTGACTGATGCCTGATTTTATGGGAATTTCTCCGACCCCTTTCGATGTATCTATGGACTTGGTGTTTGGCACGTTCGAGAGTCCCACAATTTTTACAGGCATCTTACTCCTGCTCTTCCTTAAAGACTTGTTGACGGTTAATGCAGGAGTCTCTTCTTTGTATGCGATGACAGGAGCATACAAAGCTTTGTATATGGAGTCCTCATACATAGAATACTGTTCGTCATTCCAGTTGACAAATCGTTCCTGTTCGTTTTGCGCATGTATACAAACTTTTTGTATGCACAAAAAAGCAAATACCAAATAAATTTTTCTCATATTCAGTTCGTTTTAATTATTTTCCATGTACTTTTCTTTCGCTCATAGATATAACCAACACGTACAGTCCAGTAGGCTGATTGGTTATATCTACGTCAACATAACCGTTGTTGGATTTGATATGTTCCAACAACATGTCCAGCTCGAGGAAAAACTTGAACTGTGAACGGTAAGTCAGGCATGTGACACTCCAACCTTAAGATTTCCTTTTGGTTGGATTAGGGGTACACCTTAACCTCTACATCGTCAAGCATATCGGAATATACCTCCGTCTGGTAGAGCTTGGGCTCCGGCTTTCTGTTTGTAATAACAATTTCTCGCTTAACCCGTGATTACCTGCCTCATCAGCGCAAACGAACACTGGCTGAATCCTCTACATGAGAGAATGCAAAAAGCCCAATAATATGAGTATCATGAATAAAAATTATATAAAAACAGTTTAGAAAATCCTCGCCGCATCATTGCTGCCGTAGTAATACTCGATAGCACCACTACCGTCCTCACGAAGCATCAATCTGCCGTTACGGTTGTAAGAAGAGTTGATACCACAGTAATGGTACTTCACGTTATTTTCCAGATGGTCGGGCGATGGGGTAAATATCGTCTCATGGGCCTGTAAAATTAATAAGCATAAAAAGTGGATAACTCAGAATGTGCATAAACCTATATGGCTGAAAATTATCTTGCCCTAATTTTCAGCCAACACTCAAACGCTACGAATAAGAAGTTGATATATTCCGTAGACGGAGAGTGAAATCCATTCAAAGAATGAGTTACGACCATAAGCCTGTTTATTAGTTATATCCTCATTGGCAAATGTATATACTTTCTTGAGAAATCCAAAAAGAAATCAGAATTTATTTTTGAAGATTTTTGTTTTATTGCACCATATTGCATCTTATGGCTATTTGAGAAGACTCTGTTTTCATAGTTACGACACTCAATTAGAACTGACTTGTTATATTCTGATTATCAACATCTTATCGATATTAACTATCTCATCGAAAAAGGACTATGAAGAGAATTTAACTAAGATGTAAGAAATTCAAAAGTTTATAGTCCAATTTCTTCCCGTCCACTTTGTTTTCTAGAAAATTGCTATCTTTGCAGCATTAACAGAAGGTTCTTTGAGACATTGCAGAATAAAGAATTGGAAAGAAACTTGCTCGTTTCTTATTCGTTCCCCCTTTAACACATATCCTTCTCAGACGTCTAATAATCAGGATTTTACTATTCGTGAAATGATTTTATGCGGAGATTTGCGATTTTCGTACAGCCAAGGACATCGGTATTGACAGACCGGAGAAGAATGAGATACTGCATAACATACCACCGACACCCGAACAGGAGGTCTTTATCGGAAAGTTGATGGAGTTTGCCAAAAGTGGTGATGCCACGATCTTGGGACGATCACCTCTGAGTGAGAGCGAGGAAAAGGCAAAGATGCTTATTGCAACCGACTACGCCCGCAAGATGAGCCTTGATTTACGCATGATAGATGAAAATGCTTACTCAGATCATATCGACAACAAGGCAAGTCACTGTGCCAAGATACTCAATGACTATTACCAAAAAGTACGATGCACAGAAAGGGACTGCAGTTTGTTTTCTCAGACTTGGGTACTTAAGCCCGGTGGAGACTTCAATGTCTATTCGGAAATCAAGCGCAAACTGGTGGAGGACTACCATATACCGTCTTACGAAATACGCTTTATTCAAGAGTGCAAGAATGAGAAGGCAAAGAAGGCGATGGTAGATGCCATGAACCGTGGTGATATTCGCATTATCTTCGGTTCTACCTCTATGTTGGGTACTGGTGTGAATGCCCAGCAACGTGCCGTTGCGGTCCATCATTTGGACACGCCTTGGCGACCTTCGGACTTAGAGCAGCGTAACGGACGAGCTGTGCGCAAGGGAAACCTTATCGCTAAAGAATTTGCGGACAACAAAGTTGATGTGATTATCTATGCCGTGGAACGTTCCTTGGATAGCTACAAGTTTAACCTGCTGCACAACAAGCAGCTGTTCATCAATCAGCTGAAGACGAATACGCTTGGCAGTCGTACCATTGATGAAGGGTCGATGGATGAGGACAGCGGCATGAACTTCTCAGAATATGTAGCGGTGCTTTCAGGCAATACCGACCTTTTGGAGAAAGCAAGACTGGACAAGAAAATCACGACCTTGGAATCAGAGCGCAAGAGCTTCCTCAGGGAACGTGATGCAGCAAACGGCAAGTTGGCAGAGATTGAGAGTTCTGTATCCTTCCATTCGGACAAAATCAAAGAGGCACAGTCTGACTTAGCTCTCTTTGAGAAGCGTGTGGAGCGTGATGATGAAGGTACACCTATAAATAAACTGACTATCAAAGGTGTGGAAGGCAGCACCGACATCAAGGTCATTGCTGCACGCTTGCAGGAGATAGACGAGAAGGCACGCACCAAAGGAGAGTACAACAAAATCGGTGAAGTTTATGGTTTTTCTATAATGGTCAAGACAGAGAGCACTTCCAAGGACTTGTTCGACTGCTCGGTGAACCGCTTCTTTGTGAAAGGGCAGGAGTCTATCTACTACACTTACAATAACGGTAAGTTGGCAACAGACCCGAAACTTGCCTGCCAAAACTTCATTAATGCCTTGGAGCGTATTCCAAAGGTAATAGAGTCGCATGAGAAGGAAATGGCAAAGGTTTTGGCCAACAAAGACGTTTACACTAACATTGCTAACAGTTCTTGGAAAAAAGAGGACGAGCTTCGCTCACTCAAAGGGCAAGCCGCTGAGTTGGATAGAAAGATTGTCCTTACCCTTACTCCACCTGATGAGGAAAAGGGAGAAAAAGGGGAAATGAAGCAAGGAAAATATTTATCCGACAACAATTACCCTGCCAAAATAAAGAATGAGAACAATCCAGTCCAAGATAAAGAAGAGGATATCCGTTTACAGAGTTTCAGACCCAAATGGAAGCACTAAACACATGTCAAGGGGCTAAATAAAAGTCAGACATCCGTACTGAATGTCTGACTTTTATCACTATACCTGCAAATAACCTTTTAGCTTATCTATTCCCTCTTTGTGCTTATCGGGAGTCTCTTTGAGTTTACCTATATTCAGTAATTTCCATTGTACAGATGGATATAGGCTTAAATCACCTGCACAACATTTATCCCACTGTGGTGTTCCATCCTCAAAGGAAACGAGGAAATCCTTTGTCTGTATTTGTAAGGCAGTCATTTACCTTTTTAATAATGGATTCACGAGCCTGCTCATAGTCTGTATAGGTAAATGGAATATCTGACATTCCTTGAATTGGTTTTTCAAGTGCCTCCTCTTGGTTTATGTTATTAGGAAACAAAGGATTCCACGATAGGCTTGTCAGCTCCAATAAACATAAGATGAGCCCGTCTTTTACACTTTCAAGCGTTTGGTCTTTCATGTATTTTGCAGTCAAACATGTCACGTGGGTGCTGCCGGCTGAGGGCGGCTGCAATCTTTCCCCCATAAAGTTGAGCATAAGGAACTATACGTGCCTTACAGCTGGCTTGGAACTCTTCCTTCGCTTTCGGACAGAGTTCCATAATTTCAACCTCTCCAAGTATACCCCATTTTGTACCATTTACCTCTATTTTCACCGTAGCACCATCATGCGTGCACTGCAAATTTCCACACTTCGGATTTATGTTCCACATGTATTCCAGGAATGGCACGTTCTATACTTGTTTTTCAGTTTTCCGGAGATGTTGATTTATCTTTTCCAAACTCGCCGTGCGTGGCTCTATCGGAATATAGGTAAGGTCAATATCAACCGAGTAACGCGGCATATTCTGGTGGAACAGGTTAATAGCCGTACCTCCATGAATAGCAAAGTCCGTTATCTTGTAAACCAAAGGCAGAATACGTAGTAACAATGCCACCTGTTTTTATATTGTTGATCGTTCATAATCGTTTAATTCTTTTGGTATAATCATCTTATATTTGCTGATATATATACCAGATTTGACGGAGTTGGAGTTTATGTGTCCCCAAATCTATTTTTGTAAGGTCTAAATCTTCATACCAATAATGCCCCCGCTTTCTCAGCCATATATAGAAACAGCCTCTTCATTTTGTAATGTTTTGTGGTTTCCAATAACGATTGGACGACATTCGGACGCAGAGTGGTCAACTGTTCCATTATATAAAAATAGATCCCTATAGTTATATTGGCGTGGAGTTAATAACAGACATTCGCATAAAGGCCTGCTCAGGGGAGGATATAAGCAGCCTCCAGTCCAGAGTATGTTAAAGTTGTTATCGTGCACTGGTAAACACCTCTGTCTTGAAAAACTTAAATTCACGGTCGAAAATGTCATGCTTCATCCATTGTGGCATTTTATCACTTGCCGTTGATACCATTAACAGGGGTTTGCCCATAGGAACATAATGGTTGAAACCCCAAAGCTCCAAAAGCAGAATGCGCTGCAACACGAAAACTCTTTCCTACTTGTTCGTTAAAGGACTGCAAAGCACCAAAAAGCGGACAACGTGTCGCCTGTGCGGTACAGTGACTCCCTTACATAGAGAGGATAACCAACCGGAAGAACGATATCTGCTCAACAACTGCCTGGAATAGCCATGCTCTACGAGCCATGTCGCAAACAACAATCCGTTCTTTTGCCCGGATTAGGCATTTGTATTTATCCTTTTAGTATACTCATAGTTTACTTGCTGTGATTAAAACCAACCGCAAAGATACAAAAGACTTTTACTATTACAGTCGATTGGTTGAATTATTTCCTCGAAAGTAAACTAATAGTTGACTTGCAGGATAATATTTCAACCATAGTGAGAAAAAAAGAATGAAATAAAACATGAACATTTCCAACATACTTGTATAGAACAGACTTCCACCAACCTTCTCGCTTCCGTACCATTTCATCTGTCTCTTCCCGAAGGAAAAGCAATCGACCATTAGCCTTAAGATAGAAATTTTTCCTGCCCAAACCCAATTATAGATGGTCTTTGTCTCCACCTTCAAAATTTGGGATACGTCTATGATGTCCAGATATTCGGGTCTCAATGGTGGACGGACAGTCGTATCGACAGATTGATTCTGCAGGACAAGCAGGCGGTCGAGTTTGTCCTCGACATTCATTAGCTTGTCAAACGGGCGTTTTTGCCAAGTATCTTCAGTTTTATAATCTATGTACGGCATAGTTCTCCTTTTTGATAGTTACCATTGGTATCTTATGCCAAGATACGTTGTTCTTTCATGTAGGCGATGTACTTCTTCGCAGTCCTGTCCTTGATTTCCATCTCTCGCATCAGAACCTCACAAAGTTCCTGATAAGTGAGCCTGAAAAGAACTTCGGAAGGCTTCTTTGACAACGCCAATAAGTTCATCGGTCTTACGCTTTTTCTTTGTCCTCTTTAGACTTCTCACCACGATAGACATGCATGTCCTCAGCCTTATCCCAGCTGAAAAGCATTATCGGTACGTCCAATGGACTTCCGTCACGGACTTTCAATGCCTTTACGACCGAGTATTCGGGATTGTCATCTTTCTCTATGGAAAGAATTCCCGCTGCCTTGCGCTGCAATTTCAGAGCCGATGTGACCACGGGTTTGATACCATTCGGTACGAAGTGTAGCACGCAGATAATACAGGTATTATACATCCCCGCCAAGCGATAAAGCTCATCAACAATGGCAATACTCTCCGTTTCGTCATTGGCTGAGCGTATCAGGTCTGCTATGCCGTCAATAACCACAAGATGGATGCCTCCATGCCTATGATAAAACAAGTCCATACTCTCGCGGATAAGTTTCAGCCTGTCTTTGCGGGATAGTGATGCCAAGTAGAGTGAATGATAGAACTCTGGCACAGCCTTTACTCCTGCCAACGAAGTGTCTTCCCTAAAATCTTGTGCAGTTGTGCTTCAGACTGCTCCGTATCATAGTGGAGTACTGCTAATCCTTTTGGGTTAGCAGTTATCTCTAATCCCAACGTTTGTTCAGCTTGTAATCGTTCCGAACCAAGTGTGTCAGAAAGAATTCTAGAAATATAGTTACTCTTACCTGTTCCTTCTCCACCAGTGATGCAAAACAGATTATCTTGCGTTCCAAGAGGAACACTATTTACTGCTACCACCGACTTTGATGCATCTGGTGGATTGTCATAGTCTATTTCACAAGATTACAATATCATCATCGTCTGTGCATACATTTGGGTAAACATATCAGAAAACAGTGCCTTCAAGTCTTCAGAACCATTGCCTAAGGCAAAATAATCAGATATATCTTTCTCCGTCTAAACAACTTGCAATGAGTGAGGTCAAGCTCAAAACCTTATATTGAATGAGTGCATCGGTTTGCCGTCAGGCTTTCTCTTATTCCCGTCTCACCAGAGTCTTGACAGATAATATGTCGAAAAACGAGTGTGCAATCCTTCGACTATTCTCAGGTAGTCTCCTGCGGTTTCTACTATTGAAACAAAGAAGCATTGTTAAAACCATGGGCAGAGAGAGATGGTACATCTTTCTCCGCCCACAGCAGTGGTGAATGTGATATCTCGCTGCTGGGCAACTGTTTGGAAGTCAAAGAGACATAATCGGTCACTTTCTCACCACCATAAAGAAAGCGTAGCTGTATCTTTTTAGGACGATAAATCTTTACAAACGCCCTCATTGTAAGGCAAACATCGGCTCTTCATTTGTCGATCCCAATGCAAAGCAGTCTTTACCTTTGATTAGAGATAGACCTGGCAACGAGCAAGCGGCTTTACATGAAAAACGTTGTAGGTGTTGGAATCAATACCATATTGTTGCCAATATTTCATTCCTCTCGATACTAAAAGATTGCTCTCTACTGGGGTTTATACCACTTCTCTCTCTTCCATGACTTTAGTCTGGTCTGCAGGTTGTGAACAGTAGTCAGTTTGAGCGGTATTTCATTATCATAATGCCTCGCTGTTCAAAAGCGTTCTTGCTTTCCCATGTAGATGTTTAGCTGCAAGTCTCGGAATAATAGTTTCCGGGCACCTTTAACAAAATCTTTCTTCACATCCAGTCCAATCATTGTGGCAGCAAACCACAATCCCCAGAATTAAAGACTTTCATTTCCAAAGTCTTTCATGCGATAGCGAAAGTCTGACTTTCTATCAAGATATATATTGCATGAAGCGATCGTCTATCGTTATACAAAGGGTTACGAAAATTACAGCTTAATCACAGGAAATCAATAGGCATAGAGAAGCAGAATATTTCAAGTCCTTTGTTGGTACGCAATAATATTTCTTCTTTGACGTTCTTAAGCTCTTCGAATAAGGTTTGAGACTCTCCCATATAGCCTTTTAACACACCTTCTTTGTAAGTCGCTTAAATGCCTGCAAAGCTCTAAACGACGAAAGCCCTTGAATGTGGCTCTCACCCGTCTTGACAGAGAGAGGGTAGAGTCCTTTAAATGGATAAACTACATGGTTACTTTGATACATACATATACGGAATTGAGTTAGATTCCCTCCATCTTGCAAGTGATGCCTTTGATATCAAGCAGGTGCAGAACATCTGCCGAACTCAACAATCTTTTCCCAAATAAATAATCACGCTTTAGTCCTTGATGTGCCAGCTATCTGTTCAAATTCTTCACGAAGTGTTTGCTCACGATAGAGAGTGTTTCGTGATGTTCCATCTTCAAGTAGGCTTGCAAACACAATAGCTGATAAAATGGTTCTTCAAATGTGACGCTATTGCTTTTAATAGAAGAACCAAAGTTACCGCTAAACAAAAACATTGCTAAGATTGTCAATCCATTCACTTATTATTATCCTCTGACATTGAAAACCATTTCTTTATACTAAAAATATGCAGATAAGGATTGAAAATCATTACATAATTTCAAAGAAACATCTATAACTAACGGCAAAACACACACAAGGTGCTGAGGTTTACAATAAACAGAAAGCGAAAGCAGTTAACCAAGTAGTAAAGTAAAAGGTGCTTATTAGACTCAAAAGTATGTTAGTATGGTCTTAAAGGAACCTTTTTGTAAGTCAATTGGGCGTCTTTTTAGAAGCCCAAAAGACAAGTTATTTAGAGTTGCACGAAAATAATTTACAATGATAATTGAATAAGGAATAAATGAAGACAGAGAATTAATGATTTATCATGTAGTTTATCCCCTTTATAAACCATCTAATTGAGGTGTTTCATCATGTATGTGATTAACTTGTTCTATTAACATTCACATTTAATCTAGCATAAATATAGATTGAGTCATGCAAAAAGATTATATATATAGGCTTGCACTTGCAATTGAAAATTGTACAAAGAATCAAAGGCTTTCATCAAACATTTGGAGCATGTTCATATTTTTAGCACTTTTTGAACCCAAGAAACACAAGAGCGTGCTCAAGCAGCAGAATCAGACGTGTAATTTTCAAATATTTCATAGCTGCTACAATCTGGCTACACAGAAAAGGTAAAATAGGTGTTTATAAAGAACTATGATACAAGTAGATGCGTTGGAATATTCATTTTCTCTCTCTCAGAACAAGGGTGTAAATCAACGAGTTATGTGATTTACAATCTTGATTGCACCCAAAAAGTCTATTGTTCTAAAGTGCCCAGCCTTGCTGCTGATAATCCTTACCAACCCTTGATTGCACCCAAAAGTCTATTATCTGCAAAGTTCCAGCCATGGACTCGTCCTTTCTACCTTATAAGGGATAAAGAATCTCACCACTTCATTACGGCTTGTGAGAATCAATAATTTCTCATATGGTGTTACTTTCAGAATTGGAAGTTCGAAGAAATTAATATTTCATACTATACAATGGATTTGTCAATGATTGCATACTGCAAAGTCTGCTCATTATTACAGACAACATCTATTCCCCCAATAGACAACCAATTTCGTTAAAACCTTTTTCTTTGATGTGAACAGAGATTTCTATACCTTGTGTTGGTATGGCCATACATTTCTACAGATAAAAGGCTTGTATTTATATCTTATTCGTGGAACGGATATCACCACAGAGTATTTTTGTAGCAATCAAAATCATTTTGTGCCATCAGTTCAAAAATTATGGCGGGTGTATATCTGATTTAACAATTTGCCTTGTATATGATTCGTCTTTTCATCGTAGTCGTTGCTACAGAGTCTTCAGAACTTTTTCGGTATATACATTGAATCACAGAGAGGGCTGCAAATATCAATGGTAATCAAAATCCAAACACTGTTCTTTCCTTTATAATTTCAAAACTCTACCTGCGTATTGTTCTAGGCTTCTTCAAGATATTGAATAAGAGAATAGAAAGAGAGCGTGTCCAGCCGTGGATAGTCAAACTCTTCACTGATATATACTTTCCTGTCGCCACAATTATTAAAGTTTCTTGATCACAATAGATTGTGCGTTTTGTAAGGCAAAACGTTTTTCTTTGGTAGAACTGGCACCAATCAGTTGGATTACATTATCTGCAGAAAAGGTAAGAGCATTTGAGCCAATGTCATGAAGGAGCGTGAGTTGTCAAAAAACAAGAGATGCCCATGTTGACTGCTGTTTTTATATCTTCTATAACAAGTTCATTTCTTGCTTTATTATTAGACAGAGACTGGCTATTTGAGTATAACTTATGGACTATCGGTGATATTAAAATATGTGGTGAATCTGGTATCAAGGTTCCTTTTGAATGTTTGTTTAGTTATTTGGTCTTTAGATGAAGAA
>BNJS01000397.1_pt1 | contig 74421 bp, 71 predicted proteins | sample 8540461 | NCBI WGS metagenome assembly BNJS01 (sample SAMD00202454, study PRJDB9452) | human saliva metagenome | isolation source: human saliva | place: Japan
CGGGTTACGTATTACCAGAACAAGATCAGGCGTTCTCATTAGATAATCTGAAAGATGCGACAGCACTCAGGAAATCTATTGACATTCTCAATCGTTGCATTTATAATCGAAACGACCGGAATCTTCTGACGCAATGAGCGCCGAAATGGTGGATGAGCTGCTGTTGAGGTGGACGCGTGGTATGCCGTTTCGTTCCCGAAAAATCAAGTGGTTCAAGCACCTGTCGATGCCTTCCGCCCCTCTTTGAGAACGAAGGGCAATCAAGGTCGGCAGAATCTGAATGGCTGACCACCATCCTTCCTCCCACATATGCCGAGGTGAAAGGCGAGTTTTCGGACACATGCTGGCGCACCATGTTGTGGGAACCCGAGTGGCGCCAACATGATCACCTCGTCCTGAGACCCATTCCCACTACCGCACCACATCCAGCTATTGAGGAACTTACCTGGGCACCGGTCGCCAACAAAAATATGCGACTCGTCTGAGCGAATTATGACTACGCTCACGAAGATGCTGATGTCACCTGCGCCTCTACCCCATCTCTGCGCGAAAGATGGCCGAGTGCGATGTGACTGACGTGTTTTCGAAAAATCGAAATGTGCCTCATGCCCGTTTCGCTCGCATAGAACAAACGGTGTGTGCCTCGACACCGAAGCCTCCAACAAACCATGATGATTTTACCACTGTAAAAACCGAAGAAGAAGTACGCACTGTGGGACACGAATTACCGGTCACCTCGATCAGCAAGTGGCGCATGGGCGTTTTTGAGTGAATGAAGATTTAAAAGCGCGGAAGACGAAACCGAGGAATACCCAGCACCTTGGAAGAAGTATCGAGATGCTGCGCGACGGGCACCCCATCGTGAGAAGAGGATTTTTGCACACCGCGCGTCACAGAAACCTTTCTCGGTACCGGCGTCGAAGCCTCCAGTTTGAATAACCCGCGCACTGGTCGTATCCATTTCCTTCAATCAGCAGCAGCCGTCACCGGTTGCCTTTCGGTCGTCGAACCGAATCTGCAAAAATATCCCTGTTCGCGGAGAAGACGGGCTGCGGATTCGCAAAGTTTTCAGTCTGATGAGGATTGTAACCCCTTCTTCAGCGCCGCCGACTATTCGCAGATCGAGCGTATTGCGCGGCACCTAGCGGCGGATGGCGCATGGCGACGTCAATTTTAACAAAGCGCCACATCCACGCCGCCACCGCCGCGCGCATCTTCCATGTCGGTCAGAGGGTGGAGCCGCGCGATGAGCGCCGCAAGGCCAAAAAAACCTCCCCGCCAATCCTGGCGACCATTTGACAGATTCTGCCATTTCGGAGCGACTCGGCATCCTTATGGCGGCCAAGCGAGCTGATCGACAGCTACTTCTTCTGACACCCATCCAAAAGTCACATAGTCCATCTGCATCGAGCGCGCACAAGAACGCGGGCGCAGATTACCGAAAGCCCGCGCCGCCGATACCTTTGCGGACATCAATCGCAACGCTACGGTGCGCGGTTACGCTGAGCGCAACGCCGTGAACGCCTGCATACAAGCGTACCGCCGCCGCCGACATCATCAGTGTGCCGGTGGCTACCGATCAGTTGACTGCGTTGAGAAACATTAGACACAAATGACCTGCAGGTATCGACGAACCTACTTGTTTCACCGAACTTTGAGCAACCGTTCGCCAAACTCGTGTCGAAGAGATGGAGCGCGCCTTACAGCATGCGCGCGTGCCTTTGCTCGCCGAGTGCGGGCGGCACGTACCCGGTTTAGCTTATTGAGTTGAATAACTTGATGGCCAAGAATTTCGCGGCCATTTTCGACAAAATGGCAACTTCGTTGTGCATTCTCCCCACTCCACCGTAAGTTTCTCCTGAAAAGCCACCACCGCGGCTTTTCGGTGTTTTTGGCACCTCCTCGCCCTCGCAAACACAAATTTGTATCTTGTTGAGCATTAGAGTATCCCGTCCCACTCTCGTTTGCTCTTCGCCACGGTTCGAGCGAAGTTCGTCGCTATTGGTTTGTACATGACATGGTAATATTTCGGATGCTTTACTTCACCATTTCCATTTTCTGTGCCACATAAAAACGATCTACCCAAGAGTTGCAAACGAATATCGGTCTACTTCCTGCTCCGGCTTCCCAGTGGCAGGCGGCCTTTAGAGTGCTCAATGGCGTGTTAGAAACTCCGGCGGTCTCGGCTTCCTTTCAAGGCAGCATACGCTTGCCGCAAAGGCCTTTCCTGCCTTCCCGCCGGCGGCGCCTTGGTCGGTGAGGACTGCCCCGCCATTATCTTCGGTTCACCGGAAGCGTTGCCGGTGGCTTTCATAGCGGCTTACTGCCAGCGCGTACCTCGAAGACTTCTGTGCCGTCAACCCCAAACCGGCGGTTGGGCGGTGGAACCCCCATGTTTCCACCTCTCCTCCCTCGCCCTGTTCACGGCGGCGGACGTTTGCTGTGTCCAACAAGACGTGAAGCTGGATCAACCGGCGTTACCATTATAATTAGACCCACCCATAAGCAGCTTTCTCAAGCCAGCCGTATTTTTTTATTTCGCACAAAAACAACCCCAGGAAACAAGAAACGACTTTATTAAAGCGTATTTGCACAAATTATCAACCAGTAGTATAACAAAAAGAAATGGCACCAAGAGGCAATAGATAAGCCAGGAGAAGAACCTATCGCCTGGACTTAGTACTGACTTGCACACGACAATGAAGCGCGATAAAGCATTCCACCACCTCAGTATTTACACTTCCGCCGGTTTTTCAACAAATCTAACTAAGAAAGGAGGGATAAAAAAGGGTAGTGAAGGAAAAGAAAAGGGAAACGAGCATCCGAAATCAAAAAAGTAACTATCCATACTGTATCACCATCATGCTCACCCCCACAAATAATGAAAAATTATTGCAATCGTCGTCCTCATCCTGGCTCGATTATTTCGGTAGTAGTGAATGCCCGTCATCTTCCCACCCGCCGTGCCCTGGGAACACGTAACTTTGTTAGGGCGTTACCAGCCTCGAAGCATCAGTGAAAGAGACAAGGGAATGAGGCCACATTCATTGATTGGTTGCAGACACCGTCAATTTGTTTTCCCGGCGGGTGTTTCTGGTGAAAAAGAACAAGCTATACACACTCTCTGAGAAATCGAGAATCACTGACTGGTGACAACGATACTTTTTATCACCTGATTTGGCGCTGGCATTGTCGCTCTTAAAGTGAACGGATGATAATGAATATGAATTAAGATGCATGTAAATTGATATTCTAATTCCTCAGTTTCCAACGTGTGTGAAATCACACTTCAGCATGGAGCCGGATCGCGTACAGACTTGCTACGCTTACGGCCGAGGGATATGAAATGGCTGCCGGCCGAGGATGCAGCTATCGATCCATCTCTTACTGTTCCGGAAGGACTCGGGCCAAACGTCTCGCTGTTTCTCAATCGGATTTGCCGACGGAACGGTCTTGGCACGATCGACCGTTTTCACATGATCCGTACGAAACGTGAACTGCAGGACGAGAACTGCCCCGGCGACGGGAGAAAGCTCCATCGAAGAGGAGAACAGGGAGTGACGCTACGCGTCAGCTATGGACGACAGACAAAGCACCTCCAACGGAACACTGCCGCCCGCTTGCGCTCCCGGTGCAGACCGGCTGCCCTGCGGTCCGTCGGCAGTTGCGTATGAGCAGCAGTAAACAAACGATCGCACTGCGAAGAAAAGGCGGGCAACTACACACCAAAAGCGCGGCACGCCTACGCGCTCGTGCGTTGCTATGCCCTTTCGACACGGTGTTTGGATGATCCCACCCTCCCCGCTGAAGTGTGCGTGGCGACGTCATGCAGCTTTCGCTCAAAACTCGTGGACCAAAGTCAGAAACTCCACGATTTTGCAGGCTAAAATCGGTGGAGCGGCTGCGCAACCGCAGGTGCCTCGCGTCAGCGTGGGGCAAGTCGCGCGTTAGTGCGGGCTATCGCGCAGGCTTCGCTTACCTCGCGGGCACAGACAGGCAGTTCTCCCTGCGTTTTGCACTGACTAAAAGCAGAGAATCCGCGATTTTCTGTTAGCTAAATTTACACGTACAGCCGCCGCCCAAATTCGCGTGAGCAAAGCGGCTCTGATCTGCATAGAACCGATAGCGCCGCTCACTACGCAGTGCCACCTCTGCCCACCCACCCACTCAGCATGTCAGCAGCTCAGGTGTCAGACTACAGACAGAACAGCGACAGGTGCAAAACGCCTCGAGGCGTGCAAGTGCTGCCTCGTCGCTCATCGAAACACGCGTTGGCCGACTTTCGAGTCGCGCTTGCAAAACGATTTGCTCGACAACGAGGCGCTCGAAGTGAGCGACCTGAAAACGACAGGGCAAACCATCGGGAAACGAAGGCGCAAAACGTCGACGCGGGCGACCCGACTCCGACGATGCGGTGGGCGACTATCGCACACTCGACGACGTGCCCAGGACAATCTGCAGCAGGCCTGGCACCAGCCGCGGTGAGGACGAGCGATCGCTGAGACGACCAGATCGAGCGGACGAAACATCGTATGACGACCTCTATCGGCAGATCAGCGGCGAACTCGATCTCACCGAACACGAGCGCGCCATTATGGTCTCATCTCGTCGGCTCGCTCGACGACAGCGCGGTGCGGTCACCAAAGACGATGCCACACACTGGCCGATTTCAGACTCCGCCTTTCAACAGTATGCTCTCGACACCACTCCCGGGGAGGGCGCGATTACTGCCAGGCTGTTGCGCAATTTGAGCCCGCGTGACTCGGCGCACGCAACCTCCGCGAATGTCTGCTCCTGCAACTTCCGCGAACGGGTGAGGCACGCGAGGTGATCGACCGCTTCTATGACGACTTCTGGCGACTCGCCGGTGGAACCGCATCGCCGAGCGCTTGCAGCTGACCGATCGAGGGACATCGAACGCATTCGCCGCGAGATCGGGCACCCTCAATCCGCGCCCGGGCAGCGTGCTCGGAGGCAGCTGCGCCACCGCCCCGACTGTGTGCCGGACTTCGCGCGATGACTGACACCGACGCAACCCCATCGTGACACAACACCGCGGCGATCGCCCGACCTGCGGATCAGCTCCGGCTTTTTGCCGAGACGCTCGTCGTGCACCGCGCCGCGCGTGAGCGTGCGGCGGAACGCGGCGAGACAGCCCAGTTCCCTCGCAGTCAGGAAGAGGCGTTTTGTCTGTGCCCATCAGAAGGTGACGGCCGCTGGCGTTCATCGAGAGCGTACGCCGCCGACACCCAGTCACGCGCCGCGGTGATGGAAATCAATCGTCGAGCTGCAACGCGAGTTTTTCGTCACACGATGACGATGAAACGCTCTCGTGCCGATGGTGCCCGCGACGTGGCCGAACGAGCGCAGTAGATATCAGCACTGTGTCGCGTGCCATCAATTCGAAATACGTCGAAACGGACTACGGGGTCGCTTCGCTCCGCCATTTCTTCCACGCAATTCACTCGGCCGACGGCGAAAACCGTGGCGGCGCGACAAGTCAAAAGCGGCGCTGGCCGAAATCGTGGGAAAAACGAGGACAAACGCGCCCCACTCTCGACGAAGCCATCGTAGAGGCTCTTGGCCGAGTCGCGGATTGAAGGTGGCGCGCGCCGCGTCTCGAAATATGAAGTCAATTAAGCATCCCCAAAGCCGGACTCCGCCGCTGAGGTCGGCAACGGTCTGCGCATCCCTACTCCCTTCACACTCTTTTATTATTCACATTTCACCCTATGGTCGAGTTCGATAGCTCGCTCCTACGGTGCCGGTGATCCTGACTTCACTCGCAGGAATTCAAGAACAAGGTGCCCCTGCTCACAGCCGAACCATTTCTTGGCTCTTCAATCCTTCACTCCTCCCTGACGGCGGTCACCCTGCTGATGATTTTCAGCTACCTGAACCAGATCGACCTCCGCTATCGCTTCATTCTTCGGCGGCATTGTGGTGCTTTTCACTGGGTCTCCCGACGGCGATTTATCTCATCGCAGTGTGAACGGCTGACGAGTCACCAAATGAGTCGCCGCGAACGGCGCTTTGTGCCCCGGTATCGAACATTGTGCTACGGCGCGCTCTGGGCTGATGAAGCCTTCGGATTCCCAAATTTCATCGCGACAGTGATCGCGTCGGCGCTGCTCATTCAGATTGTTTTCGCACCCACCAACGTGTGGATCAAAGGTTTCGACCCACGCTGCGGCCTCGGGTGGCGTGATCGGTATGCTTATGGCCTTCTCGCTCATCTTTGGCTCGATGCACGGGCTGGCTCTGCTGTGCCATTTTCCGCTGGAGTGGCGCGGCGTGCACCAGTCGTATGGTGCTGAAGATGCACAACTACCACGAGTTACTCTTCGGCGTGGCCGTGGGCATGATCTGCGGCTGGGCGGTGGTTTGGTTTGTGTGAACCGATCGCCGCGCAATACGACCGAGGCCTCTTTTTTTTCTCTCGACAGTTTTTACATTCCCCCAATACTTTCAACTATGACCCCATTGTCAGCATCATCGCGGGCAGCGTGAGCGATCTTCCCGTCATGGAAAAGGCCGCACAAGTGTTTGACCAACCTGAAATCTTTCTTCGAAATCAACGCCCCTCTCGGCCCATCGCACGCCGGCTGAGGTAAGGCTTGCTCGCGGCGCAAAAGAGACCGCGGTGTGCGCGTGATCATCGCGGCCGCTGGCATGGCTGCCGCACTGCCCGGCGTGATTGCGGCCAATACGACGCTCCCCGTGATCGGAGTGCCCATCAAAGGCATGCTCGACGGACTGGATGCGCTGCTCTCTATCGTACAAATGCCCCCGGGCATCCCTGTTGCCACAGTTGGGTGAACGGCGCGATGAACGCCGCGGCTGGCTGCACAAATCTGCGCCCTCGACGAACAACCTCGCCGAGCGTCTGGGCACAACAAGGAGAATCTCAAACAAAGATCGCGAAGGCCAACGAAGATCTGGCCACGGTGAGCTACAGTAGTTCAAGTGCTAAACGGCACGCACCGCAACTCACGGTTTTTCCTTCATCAGTCTGCCCTCTTTCAGCTCAAAGAGCATCATGGATCTACGAATTACCAACCGCGCCACGGCCACGGAAGTGCGCATCGGCAACAAGCCGCTCGGCGGCCTGCCAACCGCTTCGTCTGCAGAGCGACGACGACACTCACCACCGACACGGCGGCGGCGCAGTGCATCGATATTATCAAGGCCGGTGCCGACTACATTCGGCCCACTACGGTGACCGCGCGAGGCCGAAAATCTCAAAACATCCGGCGAGCCTTGCACCGACAGGGCTTTGACACGCCACTCGTGGCCGATGTGCACTTTTAATCCCCGAGTGGCGGACGCAGCGGCGCGATTGTGGGAGTGCGCATCCAATCCGGGCACTATGGGATCCGGCGCGCACGTTCAAGGAATTGAGCACACTCGACGAGGAGTAGCCGCCGAACTGGCGCGCTGAAGAGCGCCGGTGCACTCTCGATATTTTGCCGCGCCCACGGCAACAGCAGTGCGCATCGGTGTGAACCACTGGTAGCCTGTCTGATCGCATCATGTGCCGCCATGGCGACACACCGGCGGGCATTGTGAGAGTTGCATGGAGTTTGCAGGTGCTGTGCCAAGGTGCATTTTGACGACGTGGTGATTTCGATCAAAGCGTCGAACACCGTGGTGATGGTGCAGAGCGGTGCTTTGCTCGTAGACGCGATGCGCCGCGAGAAAATGGACTTCTCCACCTCGGTGTGAGAGCCGGCGAAGGCGGGCATGTGACGCACCACGCGTGCCGTGGCATCGGTGCACTCTTGGTCCGATGGCATCAGCGGCCTTCGATCGTGTGTCGCTTTCGAGCCGCCGGAAGCAGAAATCCTCGTGGCTTATGAAATTGGCACTCGTACGTCATTGGACGCGATCGCATAAACCATTCGGGTGTGTGCTGTTTGGGAATTCGATTGGCTGTACTCCCACGCCGCGCCACTTGTGCGGCCGGCAACATCGGCGGTGCACCGACGGCGGGTGATTTCCTATCACCGACCCCGTCACTCCCCGCCCCACCGCCACTGCCGGACTCGACACGCGCCCGGACTCACATACGGATTATGGCGTGAACTTGCCCGAAGATTTGGCGACGTCACACCAATGCGGCCATCGTGGATGCGCCGGCTTTGGCAGGGAGAAGAAGGCACTTAGCCGCTTTCTCACGCAATATCTGATGTTTGTGGCCGGCAACCCCGGCAGCGGTAAAAGTTTCTTCTCCTCTTATGTGCAACTCAATGAGGAAGATGAAAGCTTGTCTGCGCGCGCATCCTGGAAATGGTGGTCATCGCGCAATCGAACCACCCGAACCGCACGGGCGAACTCCGCGCCCTGATTCACGAAAATGGGCAATGCGCGACTCTGCAACCCCGTCATCATCTCGCCAACAACTATGGCGACACCGACCGCGAAAACTTCCAGTTGAAAGCAGCGGCCGACATGGGTGTGATGATGATCGACGGCTTTTACCGACGGTCATTCTCCTGTTGCGCTGCAAGCAGGGCGCGACGAAACGGCTCGCCATCTCATAGCCGGACGTCTGCGACAAACCAAGACAGAGTACATCTCTGCCCCGGATGTGGGCGCACACTCTACGATGCGCGAAACGATTGCGCGAATCAAGGCTCAACCTCGCATCTCAAGGGACTGAAAATCGGCATCATGGGCTGTATTGTAGAACGGCCCGGGCGAAATGTCTGATGCGACTACGGGTTATGTAGGCTCTGGTCCCGCGAAAAGTAATCTTTCACCGGCAAAGTGTGCAGAGCGCAATGTCTCGTCGAAGAAGCCGTAGAACGCCTGCTGGCGCTCATCGACAAAGACAAAGCGGCGCATTCGCAAGACTCGTTGCGCCACGGGCTCGACTCGACTCCTTTATCTAATGTCCCTCCGCTGCACTGTCGTGTTGCAGAGGGCTGTTTGTAGCACAGTTTGCTTCGTGTTCTCTTGTTGCCTCTACACTTTATTTGCACCCGCCACCACCTTATTTATATATAAAGTCGCGTGCCCTTTCTTTCTCCCTACTCCATGATTCATCTCCCCAAGTTTACCACTCTGTCTACGGCTGTTGCTCATGACTGCTTGCGCTGGCCGCCCTCACGTTTGCGCGCGGGTCTTCCTTGTCTTCAACACGGACTTGCTGCATCTGGGGCAAAACTGCCCTGTGCGACTTTTGCCGGTGGACTCGCAGCTTTGATCTCGCGGCCTTGGTCTATCTGGAATGCGCCGATGTTTGCTGATGCACCTGTGCCTTTTTCGCTTTGTGGAGCGGAGCGGATGGCACGCGCCGCGGCTTGGGTGTATTTTTATCCCAATTTGTTGGCATTGGCGGCCAATGGCTGACGTCATCTACTTCCGCTTCACGCTCAACGCAACCATGATGGCGGTCGCGAGTTTGCCCACGACAATGCTTGGCGCTTCTTGCGTTTCGCATAGATTATCTCCCCACCCTACTTTTCGGAGGTCATCGCACTCATGGTGGCATTGATGCCGTCTTCTCTTCGCGCCATGCGCTGCAAATGTCTTGCCGCCGCCGACTGTTCATCGGAAGTGCCACGATTGTGGCGGCCGGCACGCTCAGTTTTCGGTGCGTGCGCGGCGGATACGGCGATGCTCTCACCCGCGCCGCACAACGCCGCACTCTACTGCGACGAACCGCAACAACAAGCCCTCGTGCTCAATACGCCGTTCACCCTCTTGCGCACAATCGGCAAAAGCAGGCATGAAGGCGCTCACCCATTTCCCGAAGAAGAAGCCCGGAAGTACTTTCGATGCCGTACGCCGCCCCGACTACCGACGGCACGTATCCGTAACGTTTCAAAGGACGCAACGTCGTTGTCATCATTTGGGAGAGCATGGCCAAAGAGTGGGTGCAGGCGGTTTGAATCGCGGCATCCCGGGTTATCCGAGCTACCGCTGTTTGTCGACTCGCGTTCGACCATTCCCGCGTGTTCACCTCAGCCTATGCCTGCGGATACGCAGTCGGTGACTACGCCCGCCTGTTCGGCTCCACTCACGGCCGGTCAACCCGGTCACCTCGCCCTTATGCCGGTAACAGCTACCTTCGCTGCCGGAAATCCTGCGCGAGGGCTACCACACGGCCTTCTTCCACAATGCTGAGAATGGTTCGATGGGCTTTCGACGCCTTTGCGCGCAAAGCCCGCTTCCACGAGTACTACGGCCAAAACGAATACGGCAATCTGCGCGATGCCATCCCGGCGGCTGGGGCATTTGGGACGAACCTTCCTGCAATTCGTCGCCGAAAGGGCCACTTCCTTTTCGCGAGCGCTTCTTCTTGACGGAATTTACCATCAGTTCGCACCACCCTTTTCCACGTGCCCTGAGCACACAAAGGGAAGTTGCCGCAAGGACCGCTCCCATTCAGCAATGCGTGCCTCTACACTGACTGTCGCTCCGCCGATTTTTCGAAACAGTGCGCCGCATGCCGTGGTAGTCGCAACACGCTCGTCATCACGGCCGACCATGCCGTGACCGGTGTGCCCGCGAATACTATGTCACCTCGTGGGCGCGCTGGCATTCCTTCATTCTCTCACTGATCCACGCGGCGAACTCGTGGGACAAGACCGCACCACGCTGCAACAAGCGGACTTTCTCCCCACCCTACTCGACTTGCTTGGGCCGCAGCGCGAGACAGTGAGTTTTCGCCACAACGTGTCTCACCTTCCGCACCGCATTTCGCCGTTAGTTCGGCAGGCGAAATGTATCGAAGTGAGTACGAAAGGTGACTTCGTGTTGCACTTCGACGGCACGCACGCCACCGGTTTCACAATAAAGCGACAGATCCCACCCTATCTCACAACTTAGCGGCGCAAAACTCCCGCATGATGCAGGAGATGGTACGCACCTTGGAAGGCTACCTGCAAGACTTTCACCCACCGCATGACCGAAAACCGTTTGCGCTGGCTCGATCGGCGAACCGCAACGCCATACATAGGACAAAACTAGTGCGCCTTTCCATTCTTCCAATCCTTTCCAATTTCCTCCAAATTGAAAAGGATTTTCCGAGCGTAAATCACCGATTTCAGGTCTATCCAGTCTTCAATTCTTTCCAATTTACTCCAAATTGGTGAAATGTGACCCTCGCACGGTCACCTTTTTCTTATTTATGCTTGAATCTCCTCCATTTCCAACGCGAACAACCATCGCCGCCCCACGGAGCCCACAACCGACGAGGTCAAAAACTTGTCGACACGATTGAGAACGACTATGCCTATTGACGGATGCAAAATACCGCGCAAAAGGCGTAGGCCTTACGCCCGAACAACTTTTGGGCTCACTTGAAAAGCGCCAGAGAGCGCAAGATGATCGTGGCATGCCGAGCTTTTGGCATTCACTTCGCCTCACCTCTGAGATGCAAACGCGTGTCACGAAACAGATGAAGTTCGGCGGACAATGGGGCGGCCATTTCCGCCCGACAAGGCGACACGCTCCAACTATTTGGGTGAGTTCGATTTTCGAAGTCACTGCTTCGTCGCAACTCGAAGTGATTGACCAGCCGACGTGATGCCATGCGCATGCTCAGCCAGGAGAAACGCCGAAAGACAAGAGCCGATTGATGATCTTCAACAACTATCGGACGATAGTTCTTGGTCGAACACAAAACACGAGGAACTCCAGCCCCCGAATTGTTGATGCATCTGCATGCCTGATGACCGAACACACGCTCGACAAGCCCGAAGATGCCGGCCGCATGCGCACTAACAATGAGGTGGTAGTCGAGAACGTGATGACTCAATGAAGTGGTGCATCAGCCCCGCACTACGAGAAATTGCTGGCCTTTGTGGAAGAACTGTGCCGTTTCTTCAACGACGACTCCCCACCCCTTCCTCCATCCGCTCTTGCGTGCCATCATTATCCATTTCTATGGTAGTTCTATGCACCCTTTGTAGACGAAACGGACAACAGCCCGCGCTTTGTTCTATTGGTCATGCTTCGCCACGACTATTGGCTCATGGAATATGTTTCCATTTCAACCGTCTACCAAAAGTAAAGCAGCCGCAGTAGAACGGCTCTACTCTCAATCGGAAGCCGACGCCTGACATCGCTACTTTGTCGCTATCATCATGCTGCACCCTCGTGCGCTGAACACTTGGAGATCACCGTAGCAAAGAAGAAAAGAAACGCACGCACGATTATTTTGAGAATGGCGGGATTCAACCTCGTACAGCCGAAATTTTACGCTTGATGAACGACAATCCCAACGAAATCCCTCACCTAAAAATATATTCAAATAATACACCGGCGTGACGCCCACCACAGCAAAAGCGATTTGGTACGGCTGATCGAAATGGGGAGATCTTGTCGAAGAATTCCATCAAATAAGGTCAAAAGAGATACGCAGCAGGGACTTCTGAAGAACAACTCAAGCAACTGGTAAAGACGCCGAAAACTTGAGCAACTTTCCACCATTTCCCTCCTTCTTTCACTATTTTTGCCGAGGCCTATATCCCAACTCTTTATCCGAGAAAATCTCACATGGACACGGGACTCCGCTTAAAATAGCGGGGACGAGGTTTGCGAAACGCGCTTAAAAAGGTAACTTGTTCCAAATCAAAACGACTTATGCGACTGCCTTTTTCTCTCTTGCTGGCTCTGGCACACTGACTGTCGGCGCACAAACCACGACAGAAGCCTGAGTGCTGCGCCCCACCGCCGACGATGCGGTGGAACGCCCCCTCTTCAAGAGCACTTCCCGGAAAACACCCTACCGCATTCCCGCCATTGCGGTGAATCGCCGCGCACGCTGATTGCCTGAGCGACTGATCGCCCCCTGCGGTGCGGACATCGGTTTCGGCAAATGCGGATTCAGCCACCGCCTTCGGACAACAACGGCGCAACGTGGAGCCGCGAACTCGTTTTGGCCGAGGGCGACGCGTGAACGGCAGTAAAACCTGTGGATAGGTGATGCGCCATCGTAAGCGACCGCAGCAGCGACGAGGCGGTGGTGGTTTGCGTCACGGGCAACACCGTTTACGGACACGGCACGACCAGCGCAGTAATCCCAACTGCGTGGCGGTGCGTTCCACAGTCGCGACGGCGGACACCGCTTGGAGCCAACTGGCCGACATCACCGCGAGCAGGTTTACTCTCTTTTCTCGACAAGAGTAATCCCGGGCCGGTCGACGCGATGTTCTTCGGCAGCGGACGCATTTGCCAAAGTCCAACCTCGTGAAAAGTGGGTCGTTACTACCGACTTTACGCGGCCCTCTGCGCACGCCCCCGGCGGCAATCGCGTGGTTCTGCAGCGACGACCCTCGCCGCACGTGGTATGCCTTGGGCGATATCCATACTTCGCCTGCACCTACCGGCGACGAGACCCAGTGAAGAACTCCCCGACGGCAGTGTGTGCTCGAGCGTATTTCCGGCGGACGCCCTTCAACATTTTCCACTATCTCAGCCATCAGAACGCCACCGGCGCGTGGAAAGCGACGCCCGCTCTCCTGCTAAAAGGAAGAAGCAGATGGCCTCAAAGCCCTACAAAACAGCACGAACGGCGAGATTCTTCGTCGATGCGATGGACAACGCCAACCGCCGCAAGTTCGCCTCGCTTGCAGAGCGTCCCTCGGTCCTGATGGCGCCAATGTGGGCATCTACTATAAAGCCTTGCCGTCCAACCAACGCAACGCGCCCGTTTGGAAAAACGACAACGCAAGATTTTGCGAAAGGGTGGAGCGGACTGCTGCGGGTGTCGCCAATCGGCGGCGCTTTGGTGCATGATAGTGCAACAAAACGACGGACGGATCGCTTTTCTTCTACGAGGAAGAAACCTACGGCAGGGGCTTGCTACACGAACATGCATGTTCCCTCACCTTGGAGCGCATTACCGACGGAAAGTCTGCAGGCTTTGCACGCAGTTGCCGCCTGACGCCAAACGCCGCTGAGGCCGGCGACGGTGGACTTTTACGAAAAACCGTCTTGTTTCAACAAAAGTCTGGAGCTCGGGCAAAACCCGAGGCACTTCGACGCTAACTCAGCTTGATCATTCTTTTCTCCACACGATGGAACACCAACTCCACATCTACAATACGCTCTCTCGCACCAAAGAACTCTTCCGCCCCATTCATCCGGGACGCGTGGGCATGTGTGTGTGCGGACCTACCGTCTACGGCGACGCTCACCTCGGACACGCGCGGCCGGCCATCACCTTCGATCTCCTTTTCCGCCACCTGCGCCACATCGGCTACAAGGTGCGCTACGTTCGCAACATCACCGACGTGGAGACCTCGGAAACAATGATGCCGACGGAGGGCGAAGACAAGATGCGCAGAGGCGCGTATCGAACAACTCGAACCGATGGAGGTGGCACAGTTCTACGCAATCGCTTCCGATGAGGCCATGAAGCAGTGCTCAATGTGCTGCCGCCCTCGATCGAACCGCACGCCACGGGACACATCATTGAGCAAATCCAGCTCGTACAGCAGATTCTCGACGCGGGATATGCCTACGAGAGCAACGGATCGGTCTACTTCGATGTGGTGAAGTTCGACCAAGACTATAAAGTATGGCGTGCTTTCCGGTCGCGCAACTCGAGGAGGTGCGCGATGCCAGCCGCGAACTCGACGGAGTGGGGAGAAAGCGCCATCAAGTGGACTTCGCTTTGTGGGAAAAGCGCAGCCCGAGCAATATGCGCTGGCCTTCGCCGTGAGCGAGGGTTTTCCCGGTGGCATCAGCGAGTGCACGCGCCATGGACGCGTATCTCAGCAAGAGTCGACATTCACGGCGGCGGCATGACTTTGATATTCCTCGCACCACGAGTGGAATCGCAGGCCGTGGCTTCCGCAGCAACACCCTGGTGCGCTATTGATGCACAACAACACGATCACCATCGCGTGCGAAAATGGGCAAAAGCGGCAACAATTTCATCACGCTCGAGCAGTCTTCACGGGCGATCACCCTTTGTTGAGCAAGCCCTACGCTGATGACGATTCGCTTCTTCATCCTCCGGCTCCATTGCCGTCTCACGCTCGACTTCGGCAACGAAGCCCCTCATCGCTTTAAGAAAGGCCTCGACCGCCTGATGGATGCCGTGCGACAACTCGACCGCATCGAACCGCAGGCCGACGGAAAGCTCTGACAAAGCCTTTTGCCGACGAACCGAAAACGAAGTGCTGTGCGCGATGGACGATGATTTGAACTCGCCCATTGTCATCAGTTATCTGTTTGACGCCTGCCGCACGGTGAACACCGTCGCCGACAAGAAAGAAGCATCACCGCCGAAGGCCTCGAGCCTTGAAACGCGTGTTCCACGCTTCTGTTTCGACATTCTCGGCCTCTGCGCGAAGCGGCGGCAACGCCGAACGCGAAGAAGCCTTTGCCGCGCAATGGATCTCTTGCTCGACGTGAGGCCAAGGCCAAAAGCCAACAAAGACTGAGGCCACGAGCACCAAATTCCGCGACCGCTTGGCCGAACTCAGCTTTACGAAAGACACCAAGCGAAGGTGCCACCTGGAAATTGGACAACAAAAATGCACACATCGCGTCTGCCGATGGTTTCAAATCATCGGCACGGCGTGCTGTCGCCGCAGAGAAACGCATTGCACGCAGACACCCACGAACACACACGAATCTGGATGCGACGCTGCCTCGAATTGGCACGAAACGGCGAACTCACCGCGGCTCCCAGCGATGGTGGGCAGCGATCGATGTGCGGTGAGGCTGTGACGCCCGCATTCTCGGCGAAGGCTACTCATTGCCTCGAGAGGCATGCCGAGTGTAATGCGCTGAAAAATGCGACCGAAGACCGTGCGCTGCTCCCCGAAGCCGACGATTTATGGCGTGAGTCTTGAGCCTTGTGCGCACTTCGGCCACCTCGCCTGCTCATCGCTCATCGTGCGCAGCGGCATTCGCAAGTGTGTGGGATGGTCGATCCCTTTTCGAAAGTGGGCGGTCGCGCCTCGAGATCCTGCGCGAGGTGTGAGGTCACCGTTTGATGTACTGCGCGAAGCCTGTATCGACTGAATCGCAAGTTCTTTGCCAGCAAGTGTCATTGCCTTTCATCACGCTGAGTGGGCGTCGGCCGATTGGATCGACGACCGAAAGCGCGAACTCGATGCCAACAAACACGCCCATCGGTCGACTGGCGCAGCGAGCAACGCCCGGGTTTGCTGCGCGTTCATCATTTGCGCCACATGGTGCTATCTTGGTGGACGTCGCACCTTCCGAACTTGACCTCAACTCAATGCGCCACTGGCCCGGGCACATCGCCCGTGAAATGCGTGCTGGGCGAAGTCGATGAGCGTGCACTCTCCGCAGTTTCAAGCCTTTTGCCGACATCGACGCGCTGCTCGGGCCTGGCGCCGCGAAAAGATCCAATCGCTCTTTTGTCGAAGGCGGCAGCACTTTCGCTGCAATCGTTCATCGAGCGCGATTTGTGGGACGAGGTTTGGGAAGAACGCTGCCTGTGGAGGCTGAAAGGCATCCAGCACCAACAATGCCCCGCGAGTTCGAACCCGCGTGGAACATCATTTCTGGACGCACCTACCGCCACTGGGAAAGCCCGTGTTGCAAAACACTACGTGGATTTCTAACTGACATCCCTACTCCTCACTACGAGATATACAAAGCTCCACACACTTCATTCCATTTTCGATGAAGGGAATTTTTATTATGTTTCCGCCGCTACGTCGGCCTTATAAGAAGACGTTGCCTCTCGTTGCTTTCTAACGTATTGCGCTGCATCAACGTCTTTTCGTTCGCATCGCTCATCCCCATGCTCAAAACTCCTCTTTAATACGGAGCAAACGGTCTATCAGTTTGACGCGATGGACAGAGCAAAAGCCCTTTCCGACATTGCGATCAATAATGCAGCTACTATACCTCGCAACTGTACTTCACGGATGGTGCCGCGCCCACGTTGTTGATGATCGGTGTCTCCTTGTCACGGCAACACTCCTCAAAACGTCGTGCTACTTTTGCATCGGTCGCCACGATGGTGCCGGTTCGCACCGGCATTGCGCGCGACATCTGCAGCAACTCTACGAAATAAGATCACTCTCTCCCTCTCCTTTCTTCGGCGATGAGCGCAAGTATGACATCATCGCCCGCATGAGCGGCGACATGGGCGAGGTGGAGAAACTCCGATCATGGGGAGTTTGGAGATGCTGGTCAAGAACCCCATTCTCATTGCGGTCTATTTCTGCAGTTTGCTCTACATCTCCTTGGGAACTTACGCTTCACCCTCGTGATTCTTCCACCTTGGGTTAGGGCGATAGCGCATCGGGCGCAGACTCAAGCAGTCGAGCCTCGAGCCCAAGAGGAAAATGGAGCGAACGATGTCGCAAACTCGAGAAGACTGCGAATGCGCATTATCAAGGCGTTTCGGCGCGGAAGAAAAGATGCAACGTCGCTCAATGCCACCACCAATGATTTCCGCGACATCTATATGCGCGTGGGCCATTCTGTGCAAGTTCGCTCATCCGGTGAGCGGATTTCTCGGCACCCGTCTGATTGTCCTCGTTTTGTGGTACGGTGGCACCTTTGATCTTCTCGGACAACAGTCCGATTGATGCCAGACCTTCATCTTCTATGGTAGATTCTCACAGTGTCATCCAACCTTTGAAAGATCTTACGAAGGCCACTACGCCATTCCCAAAGGTATGGCTTCGATGGAGCGCGATCAACAAAAATTCTGCTTGGCGAGAATCCATTCATGAACCCGAACATCCCACGCACATCGAAGCACCGCGATAATATCACTTTCAATGACGTGCGTTTTGCCTACAAAAATGCCAACAGCGAGAGCGAAAACACCGAAGTCGTCGCGGGTGAGTTTCACCGTGCGCCGCGGACAGACGATTGCCCTCGTGGGCAGAGTGAAGTGGTAAGAGTACGCTGGTAGACCCTCGTGCCGCGCTTCGCACGTGACCGCAGCATTTCTATCGACGGACGCGACGTTCGCACGCTCCGTATTTCGGAACTCCGTGCACTGATCGGCAATGTCAACCAAGAAGCGATCCTCTTCAACGACACTTCTTCAATAACATCAGCCTGGCGTGGAAAAATGCCACCTCGAATAAGTGCAGGAGGCCGCCAGTGGCAATGCCCACCACTTCACTGGGCGCAACGGAGGACGGTTTCACGACACTTCCGTGAGCGATCGCGCTGTCGCCTCCGGCGGACAAAGACAACGGCATATCCATCTGCAAGAGCCATCTTGAAAAATCCTGATATTCTCATTTCGACGAAGCCACTTTCGGCGACTCGATACCGAAAGTGAGCGTTTGTGCAAGAAGCCCTCGAGCGACTGATGTCCACTGGCACCACTATCGCTATAGCTCACCGCCTTTCGACGGTAGCGCAACGCCGACGAGATTTTAGTCCTCACGAAGGGCAAATTGTTGAGCGCGTGCACGATACCCTCATGCTGCACTCGACGGATACTACAAACGTCTTCACGATATGCAACAACTCTGATGCAAAAGCACCACAGTTTTGCACAGCATTTTCTTCTGTTCTCCACGATGAAATTCCATTTTTCACTCCTCGTTCGCTTCTTTCTCGCGTGGCTGCTCACCTTCTTGGTGGGCAAACTCGCGTTCTTTCGCTCACAACGGCTGGCCTGGACCCGCCGATGCCCTCACAATCTATTGGCACGGCCTACCGCTCGACATCGCTGTGGCGGCTTACATCACCGCCCCGCTGTGGTTGGTTTTATTCTTCGCCACCTTGCTCGGCAAAACGCGCTTCACTCCGCGCGGACGCGCCGTCTATCGCCTCTATTCGGCCACGGTTGGCGTGCTTGTTCTCGCCACGCTCATCGTCGACATCATCTTATACGAAAAATGGGGCTTCAAACTCGACGCCGTTTGCTTGTCTTATCTCGGATAATCCTCCGGCATCACAGATAGTCCTCGGCTGGGCTATTTTCTCCTCGCCGTGGCCGGCTTTCTGCTCTTGATCTGTGGCTACATTTGCTACTTTTGCGCATCGGCCCGCGCACCCATTGATTGTCAAAACACGCGTCGTTCGTGCTTCACGCACGCCGCATCCTGTGCAGCGCACCGTGTATACGCTCGCGCTCCTGCTCATCGGCGCATTGCTTTTCCTCGGCATCCGCGGTGGAGTAGGGCGATCGACCGCCAATGTCGGCACGGTCTATGTCCACCGACCAATATCACAACCACTCGGCCGTCAATCCTGTCTTTTTCCTTCTCTCTATTCGTCTCAAAGAGCGCCGATTTCAGCCAACAAGCCTGTTATTTCGCGCTCGATGAGGCCGGATCGCGTTTTTGCCTCACTCAATTATAATACATGAGAGCCGCATTTTCGCCCGAAGACAGCCTGCTCAACAATCGCCGCCCGAACATTCTGCTCATCCTCGATGGAGAGTTGCGGAGGTAGAGCGGTGGTTGTACGGAAGGCAACACGAAGGTGACGCCCCACCTCGACAGGATGGCGCGAAGGTGTCTTCTTCACGATGTTACGCTAACAGCTTTCGCACTGACCGCGGCACGATCTGCACTTCTCGGCTATCCGCCTCCCGACGCGAGTGTGATGAAATGCCCGCCAAGTCGCGCGTACTCCCTCCATTGCCGGCGCACCCGCGGCGTGGGCTACGATACGGAGTTCCTTTATGGCGGCGACAAGAACTTCACGAACATGAACTCCTACTTCCTCGCCACGGGCTACAACCGCGTGCTGGGCGACGTGGACTTCCCGGCCGAAATGCGCAAGACCAGTCTGTGGGCGTGTGCGATCACCTGATGTTCGACCAACTGCGCCAAAACATCGACCGCCAACCGAAGAATAAGCCTTGGTTCAAAAACGCTCCTTACCCTGTCGAGCCACGAACCCTGGACAGTTCCTCACAAGCGCCTGGACGACCCGATGCTCAATGCCTTCGCTCTATCTCGACGAATCGCTCTGGGAAATTCATGGAAGCTCTGCGTCGTTCGCCGTCTGAATGAAGAACACCTCGTCATCATCCTCCCTGATCACGCGCGTATCGTGGCCGGCCGACATCAACGAGTTCGACATCCGCAAATACCACATCCCCCTCATTTTGGACCGGGAGCCGTGCCAACGCAAGAGTAGCGGCGCCTGTGCAATCAAACCGACCTCGCCGCCACCCTCCTCGGACAACTCGGCATCGACCACGCGCGTTTCAAATTCTCGCGCGATGTGATGTCGCAAACCCACACTCATCCTTTCGCCATCCACACTTTGGCCGGAGGGGATACACCTTCATCGATTCGACTCGGAACGAGCATCTACGAACTCGCCACGCGCCGAGCTTCGCGGGTTACGCCCTGACCCGAAGGGTGAACGCCTGATGCAAGGTGAAAGCCTTTTATGCAAAAAGGCGTACGGACGAGCATGAACGCGCTCAAATAAAAGCCATGAACGCTTCGTCCCTTTCGCCTTACGCGCTTTTCCGCTCCCCTGCGCGCTGAACTGGCCGCCGCCCTACCCGCCGAGCGAAGCCGCCGCCGGCCGAAAGCACTATGTGGTAAAAGGAACGGCTGCAACTGAGCTTGCGTGCAGTTGCTATCGGACAGCCCGGTGGCACTCACTGCCGAGGAGCAAAGCGAAATAGAGCGCGACACGCAGGCACTGCGCGAGCAAGTGCCGGTACAGTACGTCTTCGGCTACGAAACCTTCGGCTCCCACCGATTTACCGTCTCGCCCGACGGCCTCGTTCCGCGTCCCGAGACGTATGAACTCGTGGAATGGTGCGCCGCCACCTTGTCTGCGCACACGGCTCCGCGCCTGCTCGACGTGGGTACGGGCTCCGGTTGCATAGCCGTCTCCTTGGCACTCGAACTGCCACATGCACAGGTGGAGGCGTGGGATATTTCGCCTCGCGCTCTCATGGTGGCGCGACACAACGCGGCGCAACTCGGTGCACAAGTCGACTTTCGCGAAGTGGATCTCCTGCAAGTGATCGAGGAACAGGCCGCCGAGCAACGAGAATACGATCTCATCGTGAGCAATCCACCCTATATTCCCGCCGGAGAAGCGCCGACAATGGCCGACAACGTGGTGCAACACGAACCGCACACCGCACTCTTCGTGCCCGACCACGACCCCTTACTCTTCTATCGCGCCTTGGCCGTCTTTGGCCACCGAGCGCGCGTGCACCCAGGCGGTGTGCTCTTGGTCGAAACGCACACGGACTTCGCCCTCGCAACCGCCGAACTCTTTGCCCAACACGGGCTCCAATCCGTCGAAATCAGAAACGACGCCGACGATCGTCCACGCATGGTGAAAGCAACCCGTGCCTAACGACCCAAGCGCCTCAGTTCATCCATTTAATACCTTCCTCCATGAACCACTCTACTTCCGCCTCTGCCTCGCCGCAGCACTCTGCTTGCTCGGCTCCTGCGCTGCCGAAGACCCACAAGCTCCGCGCAACGCCGAAACCTTCACCCAAGTGGCATCGCCCCTCCTGTTCGACTACGATGCATCGCACTTTGCTGCGCCCGACAATAGTCGCTCACTGAGCAGAAGCAACCACACGATTGACCTGAAGTTCATTCTCGCCGCCATGGATCCCCAACGGCGCTCGACATCTCGATGTTCTCGGAGAAATCGGATCCCAACGCGCTCACCGCCGACCAGCTCGCACAGATGAAAGCCAAGGCCGACGAGGTGACGAAAGACTGCAGCCAACAACTTGAAAAGCTCAGCGCTGCAGAACTTTCGATCAAAAACACCACTTACGACAACAACGGCAACGGCCGCAACGATCCCTTCGGCGCATTCAACGGCGGGCTTTGGTGTTTGCCAAGGCTATGCCAACGTCCTCAAAGTGATGTTTCACACACAAGGCATCCTGCATCGGCATCAACGGCAATCTCTTCCAGGGGCGATGTTCATCTGGGTGCCCACGCCTGGGATTACGTCTCACGCCGACGGAAATGGTACGTGAACGACCCCACCAACGGCGGTTTCTTCTGAAATGGACACGGGTAGATTCCTAAGCATCTCCAACCCCTGCGCACCGACATCGAAGTGTTCGAAGACGACCAATTCGGCTATGACTTCTACCAAGGGCACCTCAACGTCTCGCGCGTGAAAACCTCGGGCGACATCCTCACCGTGCCCTTCTCGACGAACAAACTCCGCGTTTCTTCGTTCATTCCTCACCACGACCTCCCCAAAAACGTGAAGCAAGTCTATCTCGGCGCAACATCGTTTCGCTCGGCGACGACCAAGTCGTGAGCCTTTCCGAACGAGGAAAGAACGTAGAGACCGTGTTTGTCGAAGACCAAAACACCAAATTCGCGGCCAAGGACGGCGTGGTCTACACCAAGAACTGGATGAAGAAAATCGAATCGCTCGTGTTCATTCCCGCCGCCATGAAGAGTGTGAAACTCCAACCCATCGAACGACTGGAAAAGAACGTCATTGCTCGCCACAACAGCATCGAACAGCTCATACTCGTGCCGGGTACGAAAGTGATGGAGAGCTACGCTGTGGAATCTTGCCCCAACTTGAAGCGCGTCTATCTCCCCAACGACTGCGAAATGCAGAAGGACGCCTCTCACCGTTGCCCGAAAGACGGCAAATCACCCGGCGGTGACTTCACGGGCATCGCGCGTATTCGCCGCTAATCCACGGCACTAAAACGCCGCATCACGGCTCTCGCCAAAAACTCCACGACTTTGGCCTAAAACAAGGTTGATAATTCATAAAAGTCCCCATGTTTCGCACGAAACGTGGGGACTTTTTGTGGATCACAGTGGACTTCTCTGAAAAACAGCGCGCTCCTGCGTCGATGAGCTGACGGAGGAGCGCGCAGAGAGGCGGATATCGGTCAAACAGTGGACAGCGCCGGCGCACACAATCAGTGAATGCGCTCGTAGCTGCGCAATTCGACATCGAAGACCAGCGTGGAGTGCGCCGGAATCTGATCGACTTTCACCTCGCCGTAGGCCAATCGCGAGGGCAAAATCATGCGCCAACGATCGCCGATACGCATGTGTTGTAGCGCGGTTCCGAAACCGGCCACCACACCTTGCACAGCAAATCTGCTCGTGACGGCAAAGAGCGGGTCGAACACGCGAGCCGAGTCGGCCGAGTTGCCCGAATGGTCGAAAACATAGCCCGCGGCGAAACGCTTCGTGGGAATGAGGCGCCCCATGTAGGCCACACGCGCCGTGTCGGTCGAGAGGGGCGACCCACTGCCCGTGCCGCGTTGCAGGATGTGCACCACCACCGAGTCGTAGCGGTCGGCTTTGGCGTCTGGGCCTTTGATGTAGTTGCGCAGCACGCGCCAGTCGCAGTGCTCTTCCCAGGCATCGCCCCACTTCGAGCGCGCCTGTGCCATGGCGGTGCGCGCCAATCGCAGGCTATCGGTGAAGGCGGCATCGTTGCGCGTCGACCAATTGGCGTATTCGCTGGGGTCTTCTTTCGCTGCAGGCACTCAGCAGTACCAGCGTGATCGGGAGGAGGAGCAGGAAAAACAGCGTTTCATCACGGAGCGGTGTGGAAAGTAAGGAGAGGTTAGAAAAAGCGCGGCGCAACCGACGGGCACGCCGCGTAGGAGTGTGCTGAGTTTGGCGTGCAAGAGCGAGGTGAGCGACACCTTCTCTTCGATGATGGAGCGGAGGGAGTCGATCGAGACGCGTTCTTGTTCCATCGTGTCGCGATGGCGGATGGTCACGCAGCCGTCGGTGAGCGTTTCGTGGTCGACGGTGATGCAATAGGGCGTGCCGATGGCATCTTGACGGCGATAGCGCTTGCCGATGGAGTCCTCTTCGTAGGCGCAGCGTAGCAGCGAGTTCGTTCGCTGATCCGCGTGCCTTCTCGGAAGTCCGTCCTTCTTGACGAGGGGAGGACAGCGAGCTTGACGGGAGCGAGCGCAGCGGGGAGATGAAGCACGACGAGTGTCGCCGCCTTCGAGTTTCTCCTCTGATAGGCGTGACTCATCACGCTGAGGAACATGCGTCGACGCCGATCGAAGTCTCGACGACGTGAGGTGCTTTTCGCCGCTTTGGATCGAAGTATTCGATTTTCTTTACCGCTGAACTCTGGCGTGTTGCGAAAGGTCGAAGTCAGTGCGGGAGTGCACGCCTTCCACTTCCTTGAAGCCGAAGGGCATCTTGAACTCGACGTCGCCGGCGGCGTTGGCATAGTGCGCGAGCTTCTCGTGATCGTGGAAGCGATAGTTCTCCGCGCCGAAGCCGAGGGCTTTGCGTGCTGGCATGCGGCTTTTTTCCAGTGGGCAAACCAGTCCACCAGTGCCGGGCTTGACGAAGAACCGCATTTCCATCTGTCTGAACTCGCGCATGCGGAAGATGAACTGACGGGCTACGATCTCGTTGCGGAAGGCCTTACCGATTTGTGCGATGCCGAAGGGGATCTTCATGCAGCCGGTCTTCGCATGCGTTGAGGTAGCTGACAAAATACCCCTGTGCCGTTTCGGGACGGAGGTAGATGGTGTTGCTGCCTTCGGCCGTCGAACCCATTTCGGTCTTGAACACGAGATTGAACTGACGCACCTCTGTCCAGTTGCGCGTGCCGCTGATGGGGCAAACGATCTCTTCGTCGAGGATGATTTGACGCGTCCTTCGAGGTCGGAAGCGTTCATTGCCACGGAATAACGCTCGTGGAGGGCATCGCGCTTCGATGAGTTCGCGCACACGGCCGTTGGTGGCGCGGAATTCGGCTTCATCAAACGCCTCTTTGAAGCGCTTTGCGGCCCCTGGCCACTTTTTTCTCGATCTTCTCGTCGTACTTGGCCACCTGGTCCTCGATGAGGACGTCGGCGCGGTAGCGTTTCTTGAATCCTTGTTGTCGATGAGCGGATCGTTGAAGCGCATCGACGTGTCCGGAAGCCTTCAGATGGTGGGTGCATGAAGATGGCAGAGTCGATGCCCACGATGTTCTCGTGCAGCAGCGTCATGGCTTTGCCACCAATACTGTTTGATATTGTTTTCAGCTCCACACCGAGCTGACCGTAGTCGTAAACGGCGCCGAGACCGTCGTAGATTTCACTGGAAGGGAACACAAAAACCATACTTTGCAGTGAGATACGATTTTCTTGAAAACGTCTTCTTGTGCCATGCTGTCTTTTTTGTTATTGTATTTGCTGCAAATATACGGTTTTTCGATGAGTTACGGGGGAAAAGTCCTCAACTTTCGGCTCGCATTGCATTTTGTTGCGCAAAAAATGGGCACGTAGCAGGAATCGCCTTGCGGAAAACGCGCGCGAAATTTGGTTTTCCGGAAAAAAAGATATATCTTTGCGGCGATTTCGAACGAGGATGGATTTGACTGCTTGCAACCTCTCCAAAAATGCTAAAACGCCACCGACCGAAGCCCCTCATTTTTTTAGGAGGACGATGTTTCGTGTCGGCCTTGTTGTGGCCCGTCGGGTTTGTTTTCGTTCTGCTTTTCGCTTTGCCGCGATGGGCAGTTTTTTGTATATACCTACTGCTCGTCGCCCGGCGGCTATTGTTTAACTCCCCTCTCCAACTCACATTTTTCAATGTCCTACATTTATACTTCAGAGTCCGTTTCCGAAGGCCATCCCGATAAGTAGCCGACCAAATCTCGGACGCTTTGCTCGACGAATTCCTGGCTTTCGATCCTCAATCGAAAGTGGCTTGCAGAACCCTCGTGACTACCGGTCAAGTGGTGGTGGCAGGCGAGGTGAAATCGACCGCCAACGTCGATTTGCAGGGAAACAATTCGCCGCACCATCCGTCGCATCGGCTACACGAAGGCCGAATATAAGTTCGACGCCGAAAGTTGTGGCATCCTCTCGGCCATTCACGACCAGAGTGCCGATATTAACCGCGGTGTGGAGCGCGAAGCCCCTGAATGTGCAGGGCGCCGGCGACTACAGGCATGATGTTCGGCTACGCCAACAACGAGACCGATCGCTTCATGCCCCTGCCCCTCGCGCTGGCACACGACATCTTAATTGTGTTGGCTGACATTCGTCGCGAAGGAAAGGTGATGACCTATCTGCGCCCCTGACGCGAAGAGCCAAGTATCGGTGGAGTATGACGACAACGGTCGCGCGCTGCGCATCGACACCATCGTGGTGAGCACGCAGCACGACGAGTTTGTCACCGCCGAAGAGGCCGGCAGCCAAACGGAGGCCGACAATCGCATGCTGGCGCAGATCCGCAAAGACGTGATTGAGGTGCTCATTCCCCGAGTGCTCGAACAACGGGTGAACACGCCCGAGATCAAGGCGCTATTTGAGCAGAGCGACATCACTTACCACGTGAACCCGACCGGTAAATTCGTGATCGGCGGCCCGCACGGCGACACCGGTTTGACGGGACGCAAGATTATTGTCGACACTTACGGCGGCAAGGGCGCACACGGTGGCGGGGCTTTCTCCGGAAAAGACCCCTCGAAGGTGGACCGTTCGGCCGCTTACGCTGCGCGCCACATCGCCAAGAACATGGTAGCCGCCGGTGTGGCCGACGAAATGCTCGTGCAGTTGGCCTATGCCATCGGTGTGGCCGAGCCGGTGAGCGTGTTTGTGGACACTTACGGCAAGAGTCACGTACAACTCTCGGACGGCGAGATCGCCGAGAAGATCAAATCGCTCTTTTCCCTCCGTCCTCACGACATTGAGCAGCGCTTGAAATTGCGCCACCCCATCTATGAGGAGACAGCGCGCTATGGTCACGTGGGACGCTCCAACCGTGTGGTGACCAAGACCTTCCATCCGCGCGGACAAGCACCGGTGAGCCTGGAAGTGGAGCTCTTCACTTGGGAAAAACTCGACCGCGTCGACGACATTCGTCAGGCTTTCGGGTTGAACTGATCTGTTTTTCGTTCTTTCTCCTTATGAACATCACAGTCTACGCCGCTTCGTCGGGACAGGTGCCCGACGTCTAGTTGCAAGCCGCCCGCGATTTGGGCACATGCTTGGCAGCGCGCGGACACACCCTCGTCAACGGTGCCGGACGCACCGGACTCATGGGCGCGACCATCGACGGCATTCAGGCCGCCGGTGGTCGCGCCGTGGGCGTGATACCGCAGTTTATGATCGACGAGCACTGGGAGCACCCGGACATGGCCGAGCTGATCGTCACGCCCGACATGCACAGTCGCAAAGAGCGCATGGCGGAGATGGCCGATGCCTGCATTGCTTGCCCCGGTGGGGTGGGTACGCTCGAAGAGTTGCTCGAAGTCATCACGTGGAAGCAGCTCGGATTGTTTCTTCACCCCATCGTGGTGCTGAACACCGACGGCTTTTTCGATCCGCTCCTCGCCCAACTGGAGCGTTGCGCCGAACAACAGTTCATGCGTCGCATACACACGGACATTTGGCAGGTGGCGTCCACGCCCGAAGAGGCCGTGCGCTTATGCGAAGAAACGCCGCTTTGGGATGCGAATGTGCGCCGTTTTGCCGCGCTCTAAACGGTGGTGCGCTCCTTTGTCCTCCTCTTTTCTAAAAATCTCCGCATGGTAGTCCAAGATTCTCTCCCCCCTCGCCGCACAGTGCCCGACAGTGTGCGCACAGCTGCGCCCGTTCGTCGCGATGTGCTCGTGATGGCACCGGCCGACTCGGCGGCGCAGGCGTTTTTCGGCGGCGAACTGGCCATTTTGCGCAAGTTCGTGCCCGAATCTACCGACCACTCGGTGACCGTGCCCGCTTTTCGGCCGGCCGATGCTGCAGATGTGCCCGTCGATGCACATCTTTGGTCTCCCTTGGCGGATAGTTTGCAGAAAGCTACGCCCTCGCATCGCACGATGGCAGTCAAGGGAGTAGCCGGCGATCCCGTGCCTTACCGCTTGCGCCACGACGACATCGTGACTCCACGCTCTTGGTGAGTTTTGTGCTCATGATGTGGGTCATTGCTGCCTCGTGGAAATTCTTGCGCGTCATGGTAAAGGACTTTTTCTACCACCGCATTCGTCCGAATCTCTTTGCTGATCGCGTCGATACGGAGTTGCGCGGCCGCTTCTTCCTCGTGGCACAAACGTGTTTCCTGCAGGGCATCTTGTTTGTGGACTATGTGCAAGACGCGCTTCCCGAGACCTTCGAACAGGCTTCGCCCTATGGTTTGCTGGCCATCGGCACAACGGTGGTGGGCATTCTACTATTTGTCGAAACTCTGTTTCTATAATTTCGTCAACAGCGTGTTCTTCGACACCGCGCACCGGCGGTTGTGGAACGATACTTACTTCGTTTCGATTCTTCTCATCGGCGTTATTTTACTCCCGCTCACCTTATTGGTCGTATTCTTCGATTTGCCCTTTTCGCAAGCCCTCTCGGCCTATGTTTTGCTTATGGCATTTGTCAAAATACTCCTCTATATAAGGCAACTCGCATATTTTTCAGTTCGTTCTCGGGCAGTTTGCACGTTATTTTTGTACTTTTGCGCTCTTTGAAAGTGCCCCCCTCTCTTTGCTTGGGGGCTGCTGGAAACGATCACCCAACATTGGATGTTCCCGCTGTAACCGTCATACTCGCGAAGATGATCATCCTCGTTTCTCAACCCGAACTGGCGTCAGAGAAATCTCCTTATCACGAAATTGCCCAGAACCTCGGTGAGAGTTCACTTTTCGCCCGTTTGTCAAAGTCGAAGGGCTCGAAGCCAAAGAATTTCGCGCGCAGAAGATCAATATCCCTCGATTATTCAGCCATCGTTTTCAACTCGCGCAACGCCATTGAGCACTTCTTCCGCCTGTGTAAAGAATTGCGCGTGACGCTGCCCGAAGAAATGAAGTATTTCGGTATTTCAGAAAAGGTGATTCTCTATATTCAAAAGTTCGTTCAGTACCGCAAGCGCAAAGTTTTCTTCGGAAGCAGCGGACGCTGGCCCGAACTCATCACCACCATGGCGAAGCACAAGACGGAAAACTATCTGATCCCCTTGTCTGAAGGCGTACCCTTGGAGTCGGCTGCTCAGCTCGACGCCAAAAAAACTCACACACCGGAGTGCGCCATGTTCCGCACTGTGGAAACAAAGTTTGAAGCCGACGCCTATAAGGGTTTCGACATGATTCTGATCTTCACGCCCACGGGAGTTCACAGCCTGATGAACAACTTCCCCAACTTCGAACAGGGCGACATTCGTCTCGGCTGCTTCGGAGACGCCACGGCCAAAGCCATCGAAGAGGCCGGACTCCGCGTCGACCTCAAAGTAAGCGGGTCGATTGCCGAAAGCCCTCGAAAACTATATTCGCGAAGCCAACGCCCTAACGGCCGCTTCGCCGCTCAAAGAGCCACCGACGTTCGCTTGCAACGTGCCCAGCGCGGCACAAAGCGCACGTCGGTGGCTTGCTTTTTGTTTCTCGCCGCTCGTCATCCCTCCGCCATGTCTACTTCCGACTTCCCTCGTCGCTACACCTTTGGAAAACCCGAACACCTCTGTTTGGAACGCGACATCAATCAGTTGTTTTCGTCGAGGCAAAAATCCATCATCGCCTTCCCGTTGCGTCTGCTCATGCTCGTTGTGCCCTACAGCGGCAGCGGTCCGCACGCCAAGGTCTTGATTTCTGTCTCGAAGCGTCATTTCAAGCATGCCGTCGACCGCAATCGCGCCAAACGCCAAGTACGCGAAGCCTATCGCCCTGCAGAAGCACCGGCTGCTCGAACACATTCCCCAGCAGAGCGCGGTGCATCTGGCCTTCATTTGGCTCTCCGACGACCCCATGCCCAGCGATTTGGTGCACAAACGCATGCTGACGCTGCTCAACCGTGCGGCCGATCGTCTGCAAATGGGTGAAGCGCCGCAGAGCACCCCCCAATAAGTTTTTCTGCTTCTCTCAATCGCTCGTATTTTCGCCCATGTCCCTCCTCTTTCGCTGGCTCACGCAGCTGCTCATCGCCCCTATTCACTTCTATCGGCACTTCATTTCGCCCTACACGCCGCCTTCGTGCCGCTACACCCCCACTTGCTCACAATATGCCATCGAAGCCCTGCGCAAACACGGCCCTTTCAAAGGACTTTGGCTCGCCGTGCGCCGCATTTTGCGCTGCCATCCGTGGGGTGGGCACGGATATGACCCGGTACCTTGAACTATGGAGCATAAACAACCCTTCTTTGATTTCCACACCCACCGCCTCGACACCCCACCCGGCCAAGGTATTGTGAGTTTGCCGCAATCCATCGTGCGCCGTCCGCTGTTGTGGCAACCACAACACGGGGCGTTCTATGCCGCCGGCATCCATCCTTGGTGGACAGCGGACGCAGATTTCGTGCTCGACGACTATCTCGATGCCCTTTCCCACCTGCTCACGCTGCCCGAAGTGGTACAAGTGGGCGAATGCGGCCTCGACCGATTGCGCGGTGCCAATCTCGAAACGCAATGCGCCGTCTTTGCCGCACAAGTCGCCCTCGCCGAGCAGCATCACCGCCCGATGACGCTCCATGTCGTGCGGGCTTTCGACGTCATTTTGGCGCTCCGCAAACAACTTCGCCCCCGACAACGCTGGACTGTCCACGGCTTTCGCGGAAAACCCGCCCTCACGCGCCAACTCCTCGATGCGGGTTTCGATCTGAGCTTCGGCTTCCACTACAATCCTGCGGCCTTGGCCATCACTCCGCCCGACCGTCGCCACTTCGAAACCGACGCCCTGCCCGAAGGCGAAGCCGAGGAATAAGATTTTCTCCCGGCCGCGAAGCGACTATGTGAACCCTTGCCTTAAGTTTCTTGAAAAACCAGAGTTTGGTCTAAGGAAGCTACCTTTGGCTTTCTATGATCTGCGGGATTATTTTTCGGGGAGATGCTTAGATCGAACTTAGGTCTGCATGTGAAGTCTGCGGCGTCTAAACTTTTCGCGAACCGCAATAAACCGAAATCAGCACACGGGTCTCCTTGTTTTTCTCGTTCGTAGGCGACACCCTTGCCGGTAGTCTTTTAAGATAGTACAAACTGTTGTGGAACAGCGGATTGAATACTTTGTGAACGGCGGATTGGGGAGCTTCGGTTATGTCTCGTCGCGGTCGAGTAAAGACACATCCCGCGCCGGAACGTAGCGCCTTTTTGTCTGTTCCGAGAGGTTGGGATATGGCAAAGTCGCGCCTGTTCAGTAAGTCAAAGAGCGTTTGCGTCGGATGGTCGGGAAAAGCACCTCGACTTTGCGCTATATGGACGCCGCAGTGCGGCGGAATGAAGGGAAGTTGTGTTTTGTCAAGCGCAAAAGTAAGGATTTAGTTTCGAACTGTCGAATATTTCGCGAGAAAAACGTTTCATTTTTTTGAGAATAGGAAGAGGACGAATAAAAACTTGTGGACTTTCTTTCGAAACGCCCCTTCTTTTTTCTTCTTCCTCCCCGCTTTTTTTGACATGACGCCCTTCCCTTCGCTCACGGTGTCACCCACTGTTTCCACATCCGCACAGCCTTACGCGCGAACGGACACGCCCCTGCGCATCGCGCACTCAGCGAGTTCGAAATTCTTGCCTTCACCCTTCACCTTCACCCGCAAGTCGTTGACACAGTGTGTGTTGCGCGTGAAGAAAATGCTCTTTTTTTTCCTTCACCGGTGAAGGAAAAAGGGGTGAAACCTTCACCCGCAAGTCGCTGTTTCCGAGATGCTTACAGTCGTATGGTGAAGAGGTGAAGGCAAAAAACGAAAAACAGCGGACGCGCGCGCTACGCGTGCGCGTTGGGGGCTGAAGTGGGAGGCCGGTGCACTTTTGAGAAAGGGCTTCCGGTAGTTGAGGTCTCACTCCAAATGTCGGACGAACCAATTTTAAGGCCTGTGCATACACTGGCTGTCCAGTCAAATGCGTATTTTTGCTCATGTCACTGGTGTTTTTTCAATTTGCAAAGCAACAAAGTAGGCTGAAATCTTGCAAGAGGGCTTCAGTCTTGTTTTTATCACCAAAAAAAATAACGGACATCAATAATCAAAAACAATTTGTACCTTTGCAAATATTGTATCTCCTTATTGTACTGGTACATCTTGTATATAGTTTATAATATGCATGGAGTACTGTCATGACAAGCCAGTTATAACACTCTTCACCCAAATAACAACAAGGGGATGAGCCAACAGAATTCACATTATTGCGCTTCAATTTATTAAACACGTATATGACAGCAAAAGAATTATTCGATGAGGTTTATGCCCGAGCCAAAGATATGGGTATGGACCATAAAAATGAAGGCCCTCAAATAGTAGACCCCACAGGGAATACTATTGTTAGAAAGAACTTAGAAAAAGATGCGTTTACAGATGGTGCAGCATATTGGGGATTTCTCAATCCAGAAGAAGAAACTTCCGGTCAGTATTCAGACTTCTCTTTCGTCGTTTTTCCAGATGATTACTTAGACGTGAAGACTTGCGTAGTTTGCCTAGGAGTAGGTTTGTCTGGATTCCGCAACGACTATCACCTGGCTGCACTTCCAGGCATTCGCAGAATGTTCCTTAAACTCAAGGGCCAGAATACATTTTTCAAAGCATCTTTTAATGACATAGAAAGCATATCAACTGATTTAAAAAATGAAATTAATAAATCACATCCTAAACTAACAGCTATTATATATAGGTATAGAAAAGTTTTGCCCGCCAGTTGTATTGTTAATCTTCAAGGAGAGAATGGGATAAATATTATTTACGCATGGCTGGCAACCTACGCCAAGATGCGCTCTTGGGCAACAAATAAGGAGCAGAAAAAAGCAATAGAGAAGGCCTTGTCAAAGATTTCCGATTCTGAAGTCCACAACGAGGAAAATGATATTAAAGACCTTCTCAAAAAACGTAAGTATATCGTATTGCAGGGGGCACCAGGAACAGGAAAAACCTATACAGCATTGAATATCGCTGAGGGATACGATCAAACTTTCTTTGAACAATTCCATGCAGAAACGACTTTCTCCGATTTTGTCTACGGTATAGAGCCTAATATGTCTGGGAACATGTCGCAACCACAGTTCAAAGCAAAGACAGGAATTCTTTATCAAGCTGTTAAATATGCAATCGACACAAGGACGAAAAGGTGCTGCTGATCATCGATGAAATCAACCGCGCTAATTTGTCGAATGTGCTGGGACCTGTGTTCTATCTCTTCGAATATCAAACGGGGGAGAGAAACGTTGAAATATCAGTTGGTGACATGAAACTGACTCAGCTCCCTGATAATCTCTATGTAATAGCAACCATGAATACGGCAGACAGAAGTTTAGCTGTCGTAGATTTTGCATTGCGCCGCCGCTTTGCATGGTACACTCTCCGTCCTCACGAGATAACGCCAGGAGTTGGTAAGGAGTTTATGGGAGAAACCTACAAAAAATTTGCAGATATCTTCTTCCTATACGCTACAGATGATGAACTTAATCTCCAACCGGGGCAATCTTATTTCATTGTTGGGACAAACGAATCAGCCGAGGAAATGAAGGAGCGTATGATCTATGAGTTATTGCCCTTGATGAAAGAATACTTGACTGAAGGTTATCTATTGAAAGCAAAAGACGCCTTCTGCGACTTATTTCTAAAGAAACTGGGAAATTGATGTATGAGTAAAATGCAGGTATTTTCTTTTGGACGGCTAAGCACTTTGTCTTCTACAATATGGACTTGCGATAAGGTGAAGCAAAGTTGGAAATGGAAAGACCGCTCCATGGAGGCTGTCATGCAGAGATTTGTAGATCTGAATCAGAAGAACTTGTCCTATCTTGATATTTCGGCATGTGTAGAGTCAGACAATGGCAAGCCTGTTATCAAACTCACAACATCTAGGTTTGTTGGGACAATCCCTATTATTTCTCCTATGAATGGTAAAGCGGTGGGCGATCTAACCGTTACCGGACGATTTGGAGAGGATGTAGGAGAACTAATAAGTTTACTTGATAGCACCATAAGACCTGAATATTCCGACGAACTTCAACTGGTCCAGGATTCTCAGATGACGCCTCCTATATTCATTGAGTGTTGCAAATACCTGGAACTTTATGAGCAAGCGGAAAGGTTCAAATGGAGAAAGTTTACTAACGAAGTCAGAGCCAGCCGCCAACCAAGCGGATCTACGCTGTGGCCGGAATATGCCCTAAGAACAGCGCGTAATCCTATGGAGTTCTCTGTTTTCCATAACAAATGCAATATTCTCACCTCGGATCATCCAGAGTGGCAACAATTAAACTATGTCCTCCAACTTGCTATCGAAGAACTAGAATCTCTGCGTACGCCACTTAGAACCCGTGCGATCTATTCATCACAGATAGCTAGGATGAAGATCAAACTGCGAGATAAAACTTGTAGTCCAACAGATAATATAAAGATCAGAGTTTCAGACCCTTCAATCATCAAACAAATTAAAGAATTAGCCAATAGTATCTTATCCAATAGATCTAATGAGAAATTAGCATGGCGTATCGATTATGCTGTTTTCTTTGAGAGATTTGTTCAGTATTTATTGACCGATGTCTCTAAAGAAAGGGGCAAGGCCTGTGAATAATCCTCATTATGGTATTCGTGTGAGCAAACGTCCATCCTGGGCGATTAACTATTTGGAACCAGATATGATTATTCAGAAGGGAGATGAACAATTTGTGGTTGACGCAAAATACAAGAGTCATCTATTTAATTGGAACAATAATAGCGAAGAGCTCAAAAATACATTCCGTCATGATTTACATCAATTGCTTGCTTATTGTTCGATGAATGGTATGAATAAAAAGCAAGCCTTGCTAATCTATCCATTCAGTGATTTTACTTGTCGAGAAATAAGTATAAATAGTTGTCTCGCAACTACTGAGATTCAAGTCTACATGATTGGTATTCCGTTAAACAAGAATAGAGTAGAGGATACACAATCCAGGCTTAACAAAATCATAAACTTCAGTTCTCAATAACTACGTTTAATATAAAGACATAAACAACAGGAGCCAAAGTATGCATTTTACCGGACAGCCAGTGTACGCACTGGTACCAAAACCACTTAACAAAGAATAGAAAATAAATTATTGCTGTCCGGTAAAAGTTTTCCTCTCCACATAAAATAAGGCTGAAGTCCGTAGTTGGACTTCAGCCTTTTGGTTTATCTTTGTTTTTACCACAAAACATGATAACCATGAACAAAGGTACTCATTTTCTCGGACAGCCGATGTACGGTCAGCTTATAAGTTTGCTCGACAAAGCACAAATTCTTCGTATCAGCCAAGAAAACGATGGAGAACGCTACGTCAAGCACTTCGATGCTTGGCAACATTTGGTTGTTATGCTCTATGCGGTGGTCAAACGCTTCGACTCGCTTCGCGAAATCGTGGCATCTATGTTGCCCGAAGCCCGTAAATTGGGACATTTGGGCATTAACTCCATGCCGCGCCGCTCCACACTCTCGGACGCCAACCTGCGCCGCAACGAATGTATCTTCGAAGCCATTTACGGAGAGCTGTATGCCACTTATAAGCACGTGCTTTCCGCGGACAGCCGACGGCGCAGGTGTCCAAAATGGATCGAACGCTTGCATTTTTCTTCGGGACAGTGGTGCGCTTCTGAAGTGCGGTGTTGAGCTAAAAAGAAAAAGGAGTTGCGCACAGCGCAACTCCTTTAGAGAGTGGGTGGACCAGCTAGGGCTTGAACCTAGGACCTCCAGATTATGAGTCTGTTGCTCTAACCAACTGAGCTACAAGTCCGGCGAAAGAAAGATACTTTCATGTTGCGAAGTTAGCAAAAAAGCGTAGGGCTGCCAAATTATCGGGCTGTTTTTTGCTTTCCGTGGACTTGTAGGGGCGTGGTTTAGAGTCCCCAAGCGGAGAGGATGAAGTCTTTTTCGACGCGTTGCTCGGCGGCATCGGGGAGGTTGTGGAAGAAGTTGATGCCGGTGTTGCGTTCGAGTTGGGCGACGCTGAGTGCGTGTTTGCGCATGTCGGCGGTGGTGCCGGTCTTGCCGTAGTTTTTGTTTTCGAGCCAAAAGGCGATGCCGCTATACACTCCATTTTTGACCTTGAGGAGCGCCATGAAGTAGTGCGCCGGTACGGGTACGCGATGGCCGGCGACGTATTTGAGAATACCGGCGGTGCGATCGATGGTGCCGCCTTTCACGACATAGAGCGTGTCGGCAAAGGAAGTGCGGCGACCGAGGTCTTGCACCAAGTTTTCGAGGGCCGTCCAGTAGCGCTGGTTGAAGTGGGCGAGCTGGGGGCTCATGTTCGTGAGATAGAAGGTCTGATCGTTGGCTTCGCGCGAGAAGAGTCGATCGGCCGAGGCGACGAGATGCCCGTGATCATAGCCGTTGAACGAGATGTCGGAGGGCAGGGCTTCGGCCCGCGCAAGAAGGGGATCGGCGGGATATTGGGGCTTTTCGGCGTAGGGCTTGCGGCCTACCTTCTTGGGGCGGGTGTCGGTGTCGAAACGGAAGGCGACCCAGCGCGAATGAAAGAGGGTGGCATCGTAGGCGACGGCATAGTTGAGAATGGAGTCGCGGCCGGGGGCAGCGGGTGCCACACGGTGGACGAGGAAGCGCTCGGCGGCGTCGCCGGTGAGCAGGGGCATCTCGATGCGCAAGGCGGCCAGCCGATTGGCTTCGCTCATTTTTTTCCGGGTGTGATGTGCGGTGCGGGGTCGGGCGTGGGGAAGGTGTGGGCGTGGTGCCCGAATTGCCCCAGTTGACCTCGGGTTTTTGCTCCTTGTCGCAGGCCACGAGTGTGAGCGACAGGCAGAGGAGGGCGAGAAGAAGTCTGTGCATGTTTTGTGCTTGTAAAGAAAAAACACCGCCCGCACGGGGTGCGCGAGCGGTGTGAAGAGAAACGGGGCGGCTACGCGGAGGTGGCCGTCACGGTTGTGCGAATGTGTGGATTACTGCACTCCTCCGTCGGTGGTGCTGAGCGTGGCATCGTCGACGAGGAAGGCTCCACTACCCTTTTGGTTCATGATGAGCAGGCAAATGGTCTTGGGCTGATCGAGTTTGAACGTATGGGTGACGAGCGTCCACGTGCCTTGGGGCACTGCTGTGGAGTTGCCGTAGAGATAGTCGGTCTTGTAGTCGGCTACCTTGTGATCGGTCATGATGGCATATCCGGTCTTGAGGTGCGCGTTGGCTTCTGCGCCGTTGACGTAGAACGAGAAAGTGTAAGTGCCGGCTTTGAGGCTGAGTTCGGCGTAGGACAAACGCTTGTTGGCCCTGGCATCGCCGGTGACCTTCACGGCATATTGTCCGCCGTGTGCCGTGGTGCTTTGCGAAAGCGTGGCGTTGCCGATGCTCGACTTCCAAACGGCGGGGGCAGTAGCGTCCCAACTTTCAAAACCGGCGTTGCTCAACAGGTTGTTTCCCGAAGGAGCAGGGGCAGGTGTGGGATCGGGAGTGGGTTTTGGAGCAGGATCGGGAGTCGGTGTGGGCGTGGGTTGCACGGGTTGGTCGAGATGACCGAGTGCGAGCTTCACGTTCTTGACTTGCCATGTGGAACCGCTCTTGTCATCGGTGTTGTAGCGGAAGGCAATGCGCACTTTTTTGCCGAGGAAGGCGGTGGGAATGTCGAAGTTGACCGAAGTGTAGGTCTTCCAATCCGCGCCTTCGGTCCATTTTTGGTTGAGCACCGTCCATCCTTCTGCGGGTTTGTCGGCGTTGTAGGCGTCGGTGATGAGGAGTTGCTGGTTCTCGTCGCCCTTGTTGTAGCGCAGAATGTAGTCAAAGGCCACGTGTGCTCCTTCGGTCTTGGCAGCGGTGAGGTCTACCTCTTGGCTGACGAGGTAGTAAGTACCGGCTGTGGTTTTCTTCGAGGCGTTGTCGTAGCCCGAAGCCTTGGCCGACTTGAAGTCAACCTTCCATGCGCCATCGCCGGAAGTGGTTCGGTTGGTGAATGTACCAAGCGTAGCGGCAAAGCTCTCATCGATGAGCGGGCCGTTCGTGTTCGGTTGGACGGGTTGTTCGGGCGTGGAGGGCGTCACGGTGCCGCGTTGTACCTTGAGGTTCTTAATTTCCCAAGTAGAACCGCTCTTATCGTCGGTGTTGTAGCGGAAGGCGATGTGCACTTTCTTGCCGAGGAAGGCGGCGGGAATGGCCACTTTGTCGTTGACGAAGTTCTTCCAGTCGGCGGCTTCTGTCCATTTCTGGTTGACTACCGTCCATCCTTCGGCAGGCTTCTCAGCGTTGAAGGCATCGGTGATGAGAAGTTGCTGGTTTTCATCGCCTTTGTTGTAGCGCATGATGTAGTCGAGCGCCACATAAGCGTTATCTACGCCGGTAAGGTCGATTTCGGAGCTGACAAGGTAGTAGGTGCCGGCTGTGGTCTTCTTGGCGGCGTTGTCGTAGCCCGAGGCTTTGGCGGTTTTGAAGTCAATTTTCCACGCGCCTTCTCCGGAAGTGGTGTAATTCTTGAACGAACCGAGTGAGCTGGCGAAGCTTTCTTCGAGCAACACTTCCTTGGAAGCGGGTTGTTGCTGTTGTTTTTCTGTGGGAAGTCCGTAAGGGGCGGGCACGTCTTCGCAGGCAGTGAAGCCCAAAGCGAGGGTGCAGGCCGCAGCAAGGGAGAGGAACTTATTCATAAGATCTTATTTTGTATGGACAGTGGAAGGTTGAATGTCGTCGAGGCTGCGCAGTTGCATTTGCCAGTCGGAATAGTAGGAAAAGTACGCCGGTGTAGGTGCGACTCTCACGGGAATTTGGGTAAACGAGATGTTGCTGCGCACAGAGGTGCGGATGGTGAAACCGGCAGTGCTGTTGTCGAGCAGCAAGGTGCGGTCTACGCCGAAGCCGGCGTCGTAGAGTGCTTTGGGAGCAAAGATCTTGGGCAGCGGTTCGAGCTTGCCGGAGAGTGCGCCCTTGGCGGGAGTGTTGAGCTCAGCGCCTTGTACCTCTTTGATTTTGCCGCGCACGGTGGCGAGGAGGGGACAGTTGAGGTAATTGCGGTTGGCTTTGTTTTGAAGCCAGCTTGCCGCTTCGGCGGTGGTGAGGTCGCGAGGAGTGAGCTCGGGCGCTGGGATCAGGGTGTTCCGACAAGGGCGATATGGGTGCTCACATCTTCAAGCAACATGGGACCGAGACGCAGATTGCCGGCGGAAGTATAGTAAGGCCGGCCGATTTTCGGCGTGCGGCTGTAATTGCCGACGTAGAGTCCGTTGAGGTTGATGCGCACCCGTTGGCCGAGAGCGAAGTGGGGGAAGAGGGTCGACGTCTTCACACCGACCGTAATACACTGGTCGTCGTCGGCTCCGGCGGTGGAATGGATGTCGCGGAGCACAAGCGTCTGATAGAGATTGCCGGAGATGTCGTTGGCCACGACAACGCCTTCAAAATGACATCTTCTTTGACTTCCTCGAAGGTATTGTTGCCGGTGATCGGCGTGCTGTACTTCTCTTTCACCTTGAGAATGGTGGAGTTGGCCGCGGGGAGCTGTTGTGCGGTGATGAGCGCACGCGAATTGTCAGGCACCTCGTTGTGATCCATGCACGAGGCGAGGGAAAGTGAGAGCGCACCGGCGAGTGCGAGTGATAATATGCGATTCATGTGAGCTGCTTTTTAGAACTTGAATCCGATGTTGAGGAAGAAGTTGAAAGGATTGGCGTAGTAGTACTTCGAGTTGCGCGAGAACTTGTAGGCTTTTCCTTCGCCCTTGGCGTAAGTTCCGCCGTCTTCTTTGTAATAGTAGTCCGATCGATTCTGTTCGTATCCTCCGGTGCGGAGCTTCGTGTTGTTGGTGATATTTTGCAGCGAGAGGTTGATATTCAAGCTGCGGCCGTGGCGCAGACGGAAATAGCGTCCGATGCTGAAATCGAAACATAAATCCGCCCTTGAACTTCTCTTGTTCGGCAGCATAAGCGGCCACTTCTTTGCCGGCAGCATCGAAGAGCACACCGCCTTCACGCTTCACTTCGCTTTCGGTCACGTCGTAGGACGGACGACCGTTGGCGTCTGTGCCCGAGGGAGTGTAGAAGTGCCCATCGCCGTTGTACGTGCTGTTGAGTCGACGGTAGGGCGAGAAACCGACGTAAACGCGGTCATAATAATTGGCCGTTGCCTCGAAGAACCAGCCCTTGATGCTATAGTTGGCTCCAAGCGAGACGGCTGTGAGCGGCGTGCTGCTCACGCGCATTCCGTCGGCAATGACGCGCAGGGGCATATTTTTCCTTGGTTACGGGATTGACCACCTTGTTCAAACGCGCCAATTCGGTGGAATTCATGCCTTCGTAGCTGATCTGTGCGAGCGGGTTGTTGGTGTATTTTGCATCGCCCACCGAAGCCAAGAGAAGGAATGAGAGGTTGGACGTGGCCTGCACGTCGAAAGCCGCTTCCACTCCGTAGTGCTGCTTCTGCACATCCGTCATGGTCAGGTAGGTGAAGGTCGATTGCTGGTCGTTGTAGAACGCGCTTTGCTCCACCTGACGGCCAAACTGCGCATAGTAGCCGCTGAGTTTACCGACCACCGGGCCGATACGGAACGTATAGCTGAGGTCGGCGTCGTAAATATCCTCATTAGTGAGGTTGTCGACGAAGTTATTTTGTGCACGAGCGGCGACAAAGGCGTTGCGCGCCAAAGGAGCTTGCGTGCCGGCGCCGGCATTGAGGGCAAAGGTGTGATTGAAGGTGGGCGAGTAGGCCACGCCGAGTTTACCGCCGCCGCCAAGGAATTTTGCCAAGCCGCTCTTGCCGAAACTGTTGTTCTTGTAGCGGCCGTTCTCCATCAGACCGTCGCGCTCCATGCTCGTACCGTCGATGCGGCCGGCCAGCGTTACGGTCCAGTGAGGAGAGGTAAATTTATAATTGCTCCACGCCTCAGCTTTGTTCACGTCGATGTTGTAGTCATAGCCGAAGCGATCGCCTTTGCCAATCATACGATTCGGGCGACGTACGTCGTTTTGCGCTTCGTCGGAGGCGATGCCGTAATCGTTCACCGCAAACTTGTCGAGGTCAGTGTAGCGAGTGGCACCGAGCAAGTCCGCCATGGTCTTGTAGTGCATGCCGTGCGTATGGTTGAGTTGTACGCCGAGGGCGATGCGATGGTGCACGTTGAAGGTGTGATTGAGCGTCGAACTCAGCGCCCACACGCTTTGATCGTTGTGGCGACGTTCCAGATAGTAGAGCGCTTCTCCGCCCTCTTGTTCGTTGCGACGGTTGACAAAGTAGAGTTGATCCCAGTCGATTTGCCGGTTGGCCTTGTTGGCCGTCCAATGTTGGCGAAGGGTTTCCCACTGTTTGAGCAAGAAATCCTCGTCCGCCACGTTGTGTTCGTTCGAACTGCTGCGCGTTCCGTCGCTGCCCCACACATTGCCCACGGCCGAGGGGAAGTTCTTATAGTAGTCCGGGCGCGGATCGTAGGCATTGCCGTTCCAACCGAGCGAAGTACCGCTGTAGAACGAATAGGTGTAGCCCAAATTGGTCGTCACGCGCGTATCGTTGTTGTCGGTCTTCCAGTCCCAAGTCAGGATGCTCGTGGGGGGCAAAGGCTCTCACCACGCGCGAATTACGCTTTTCGCCGTTTTGGTAACCCCAGTTTGGGTTGTAGTAGTGCGAGTTGGCCAACCAATAGGCCTCTTCTGTCGACGCCGCCTGTTGCGCACGTTCGGTCGGTGCGCCGTAGGTCACGAGAGAGAGGGCGTGGTTCGTGCCGAAGCGTTTTTCCGCCGCGAGGAAATACGCCGCAGAGTTGTAGAACGTGCCTTCGATCACACCTTCCGTTGCGCCGCGATAGCCCACAGAAGCCGCGAGCGCCCAACCGTTTGACATCAATCCCGTGGCATAGGTGAAGAGCGCACGTCCCACATAGTTGCGGTTGGTGGCCGAAAAACTCAACTTCTTGCCCTGAGCAAATTGCGAAGCGCGGGTGTTGTAGCTCGTTGCACCGCCCACGCCGGCCAAACCGAAGGTGGAATAGGCATAAGCATCCACTCCCTCTTTGTTGCGTGTGGCATCGTTGAGTCCGCCGATGGAAGCATAGTTGAAACGTCCCAATTCCAAATCATTGAGACGAAGTCCGTTCATGTACGTGTTGGCATACATATTATCGTATGCGCGCACGCGAAAACGCATCGGGCTAAAGCGGAAACCGACGTTGTTGAGAAACGGATCGCTTTTGGCTGTGACCGATGAAATGGTCTGCGCGATGTCGCCGTCTTCGTCAAGTTGTGAGTCGGAGAAGGTGAAATCGGCGTTGTCGTCTTGAAATCTGACGGTATCGGCCACGGGATGCTGTGCCCGTGCCGCAGCACCGGCCACGCACCAAAGGGCGGCCAACAGGAACGTTCCTTTCTTCATGTCTGAGGAGTCATATAGGTTAGGTGTGTCGCCGAGCCAAGGCTCGGCTGCCCCGTTCTGTCTTGCTTTCTACGCTAAAAAGCGCGAGCCTGCAGGGGTAGTTTTCAATGCGAAGATAGCAAAAAGCCGTCGACTCTATGGTTTTTCCCCCCTTTTTTTTCTAAATGCACCCACTCTCCCCCGCATTTTCCCCCTCTTCGTGGCGAAAAAGCCCCGTCAAAGCGGAGAGAATGCGATTTTGTTCTTAAATTTGCTCCATATATCACATTGACAGTATGAAGAATTTATTTTCCACCTTGCTCCTCATCCTCGCGATCGGAGTTCTTCCCGCCTCGGCACAGAAGAAAGTGCTTTATGGAGTGGGATTCTATAACGTCGAAAATCTCTTCGACACGCAGCACGATCCCGGCAAGAACGACCACGAGTTCCTGCCCACCGGTTCTTATCAGTGGACAGAACAGAAGTACACGGCCAAACTCCGCAACATCGCCCAAGTTCTGAGTGAACTTTGCACCGAGTTCGGCAACAAGAAAAATCCTGCCGGTGCCGCAGTGATCGGTCTGAGTGAGGTCGAAAACAGCCGTGCACTCGAAGATCTGCTCCGCGAACCCGCCTTGGCCGCTCGCGGTTATCGCTATGTGCACTTCGACGGTCCCGACCGTCGTGGCATCGATGTGGCACTCCTCTACAATCCCAAAGCCTTCCGCCTGGTCGAAGCCCAACTTATTCCCTACATCTACCCCACCGAAAGCCAACCCGACGTGGATCTCGGTTTCTACATCGACGAGAACGGTCGCGTCAAAGGCTATCCCTATCAAAATGGTCTCCTGCGTGGCGATACCACCTACATCACGCGTGGCTTCCTTACGGTCGAAGGCTATCTCGGTGATGAGAAGTTCTATTTCATCGTCAACCACTGGCCTTCTCGCGGTGCGCAAAGCCCTGTGCGTGAGCGTGCCGGTTACCAAGTGCGCCGATTGAAAGAGGCTCTTCTCAAGCAAGACCCCGAAGCACGCATTGTTATCATGGGCGACCTCAACGACGATCCCGGCGACCTTTCGGTCACTGCGCCCGAAGCCCTTGGTGCCAAGAGCGACAAGAACGCCTGCGCCCCGCACGATCTCTACAATCCTTGGTACGACATGCTCTATAAGAAAGGAGTAGGCACGCTTTACTATCGCGGCAAGTGGAATCTCTTCGATCAGATCATCTTCACGGGTAATCTCCTCAACACGGCCGACAAATCGCGCCTCCACCTCCTCACCAACGCGGTCTTCTCGCGAGATTATCTATTGCAAACCGAAGGCAAGTACAAAGGTGCGCCCAAACGCACCACCGCCGGCGGCACATGGCTCAACGGCTACTCCGACCACTTGCCCACGCAAATTTTCCTCGTCAAAGACGCCCGCTAATCTTTCCATTCGCCAAACATTATCTACCACCCCGTGGCACAGAAACCCGCAATTCCCAAAGGCACCCGCGATTTCGGCTTTGTCGAAATGGCGCGCCGCAACTATATCTTCGACACCATCCGCAGCGTTTACAGCCTTTACGGCTTTAGCCAGATCGAAACGCCTGCCATGGAGAACCTCTCCACCCTCATGGGCAAGTATGGTGAAGAAGGGGACAAACTCCTCTTCAAAATCCTCAACAGCGGCGACTTCACCCGCTCCGTTTCCACCGCCGACTACGAAGCCGCCTCAGCACCCGCCCTCGCCTCCAAGTTCTGCGAGAAGGGACTTCGCTACGATCTCACGGTGCCCTTCGCCCGTTTCGTCGTGCAGCACCGCGAAGAACTCACCCTTCCCTTCAAGCGCTACCAGATCCAACCCGTTTGGCGCGCCGATCGCCCGCAGAAAGGCCGTTATCGCGAGTTCTATCAGTGCGATGCCGACGTTGTCGGCTCCGATTCGCTCCTCAATGAGGTCGAACTCATGCAGATTGTCGACGAAGTCTTCACTCGCTTCGGCATTCGCGTCGCCATCAAGATCAACAACCGCAAAATCCTCACCGGCATTGCCGAAGTGATCGGTGCGGCCGACAAGATTGTCGACATCACCGTAGCTATCGACAAACTCGACAAGATCGGTCTCGACAAGGTCAACGAAGAACTCGCTGCCGCCGGCCTTTCCGACGAACAAATCGCCAAACTTCAGCCCATCATCTCTCTCTCCGGCAGCAACGCCGAGCAACTCGACACCATGCGCAGCGTATTGGCCGAAAGCGAAGTCGGTTTGCGCGGTTGCGACGAAGTGGCCTTCGTGCTCGAAGCCCTCGGCGACGGCCTCAACAACGCCATCGACCTCGATCTCACCCTCGCCCGCGGCCTCAACTACTACACCGGCTGCATCTTCGAAGTCAAAGCCCTCGATGTCGAGATCGGCAGCATCACCGGTGGTGGTCGTTACGACAACCTTACCGGCATCTTCGGTCTTCCCGGTCTTTCCGGTGTGGGCATCTCCTTCGGTGCCGACCGCATCTACGACGTGCTCAACCAACTTGAGCTCTACCCTGCCGACACCGACACGGGCGTCGAACTGCTCTTCATCAATTTCGGCGCCGCCGAAGCCGCTCGCTGCCTTGAATTGGCGCGCAGCACCCGTGCCGTCGGCATTTCCACCGAGGTCTATCCCGATGCCGCCAAGATGAAGAAGCAAATGGCCTACGCCAACGCGCGCCACATCCCCTTCGTCGCTCTCATTGGCGAGAACGAGTTGCAGCAAGGCCTCGTCACGCTCAAGAACATGGCCACCGGCGAGCAGTCGCAACTCACTCCCGAGCAACTCCTCGCCCATCTCCGCGCTTGAGTCCCGTCCCACGGCACGCGCTAAGCCGATAACACAACACACCGCGCCCGAACCTTTTCCACTTTTGGCAATCGTTCGGGCGCGGTATTTTTGTATCTGGCCACAAAGGCGAAGTCTTTTTCATGCGCAGTGCAACAACTAAAGTTACTCCCCCGTGCGGCTGACCCTTTTTTCCGGCCACTTCCGATAAACCGTGTCGTTTTGTCGTTCGACGACCGCCTCCATCGTCCGCCGTGTGCCCTCTTCTTCTCGCCTATTGTGCCTTTCGATCCCTTCCCTTCGTCCTCTTGTCTCAACAAAGAGCGCCACGCTACAAAGCTGTAGCGTGGCGCTTTCGTTCAAGTGTTTTTTCTTCTCACGGGTACCGGTCTCACTTATGGACAGTGCAAGAAGAGAGGAAATCTTTGGAATGGTGTCATGGTTTGACCGTCTTCTTTCCGTTCACGACCTGCACTCCGTCCGGCAACTGTTTCCGTGCTCCGCGCACGCGCTTGCTTGCAGCGGGTAGATGTGCTGCGCGCGGTCTGTACCTTTCCACCATGGTAGGTTTAGCGGTAAAATAGCCCGTTTCCGGATTAGCCATCTTTGCGTCGACCTTGTTCTTATCATAGGCGACTGCGCCCTTCAACTTCGTGCAATCGGCAAACATATTTTCTGATTTCGGGCACTGCCAAGCCGTATTGCTGTTGATGTTCGTCAGCGCTTCGCAACCGTTGAACATATTCCTCATGTTGGTTATGTTCTGTGTGTTGAAGTTCTTCAGGTCGAGAGAAGTCAACGCCTTGCAACCATAGAACATCGCCTCCATGTTGGTTATGTTTTGTGTGTCGAAGTGCTGCAAGTCGAGAGAAGTCAACGCCTTGCAACCATAAAACATCCAACTCATGTCGGTTACGTTTTGTGTATCGAAATTCTTCAGATCGAGAGATGTCAAGCCCGAGCAACCTTTGAACATTCCACTCATGCCTGTGACGTTCTGTGTGTTGAAGTGCTTCAGATCGATAGAGGTCAGCGCCTTGCAATTTTGGAACATCCAACTCGTGTTGGTTACGTTTTGTGTGTCGAAGTTTATCAGGTCAAGCGAAATCAATGCCTCGCAATTGCCGAACATCGCCTCCATGTTGGTTACGTTCTGTGTGTTGAAGTTCTTCAGATCCAGCGACGTCAGCGTCCCGCAACTGAAGAACATCAAGCTCATGTCTGTGACGTTTTCTGTGTTGAAGTTCTTCAGATCCAGTGACTTCAGCCTCCAACAACTGTCGAACATCGAGCTCATACTAGTGACGTTTTGTGTGTTGAAGTTCTTCAGGTCGAGAGAAGTCAGTGCCAAGCAACTGGCGAACATGTTACTCATGTTCGTTACGTTTTGTGTGTTGAAGCTCTTCAGGTTAAGCGAAGTGAGCGCCTTGCAATAGACGAACATTGAGCTCATGTTTATGACGTTCTGCGTGTTGAAGTTCTTCAAGTCAAGAGAAGTCAGCGCCTCGCAATAAGAGAACATCGAACTCATGTTAGTGACGTTCTGTGTGTTGAAGTTCATCAGATCCAGCGACTTCAGCGCTAGGCAATAGGCGAACATGGAGTTCATGTCAGTGACGTTTTGTGTGTTGAAGTTCTTCAAGTCAAAGAGAAGTCAGCGCCAAGCACTTGTAGAACATGTAGTTCATCTTAGTGACGTTCTGTGTGTTGAAGTACTTCAGATCCAGCGAAGTCAGCGCCTCGCAACAATAGAACATCCAACTCATGTCGGTTACGTTCTGTGTGTTGAAGTTCTTCAGATTGATCGACGTCAGCGCCTTGCAAAAAGAGAACATCAAACTCATGTTGGTTACGTTCTGTGTGTTGAAGTTCTTCAGATCCAGTGAAGTGAGCGCCTCGCAAAAAGAGAACATCGAACTCATATTAGTGACGTTCTGTGTGTTGAAGTTCATCAGATCCAGCGACTTCATCCCGCAACCTTCGAACATTCCACTCATGTCAGTGACGTTCTTTGTGTTGAAGTTCTTCAAGTCAAGAGAAGTCAGCGCCCAGCAATCGGAGAACATGTAGTTCATCTTAGTGACGTTCCGTGTGTTGAAGTTCTTCAGATTGAGTGAAGTCAGCGCCTTGCAATCGTAGAACATGTAGCCCATGTCTTTCACTTTTGAGGTATTGAGATACTCCAGCCCTTCTATCTGCTTGAGTGCTTCACAACAATAAAACCACTTCGCGGTGGTGGTGGGACGGAAGTCTCGGAACGAAGCATCGAATACCACCCGCGTGATGGTAGTATTTTCCTCCTCGCTTGTTCCTGCCCAAGCAGGGACGGGGATGTCTCCTTCTTTTTTTGTCTCCTCGATGCCCCATGTCGTGCCGGTGCGGGTGGCACGCAGTGCATCGTAGTAGAAGGTGAGCGTCGTCTCGTCCGCACTTTGTGCCACATAGGCCTCGCGGGGTTGCGCTTGCGCACTCAGCGGGGTGGCGAGCAGGAAACTAAATAGTGCGAAGAGCATCGCACAGCAATAACGTAAATAGTGGGTCATACGGTAGCGCTCCTCCATTTCCTTCCCCAATCGGGGGAAAGTCGCCTTCGGGAGCAGGGGCGGTGAAAAGAATGAGTGAAATGAATTTTTCTGATTGTAAACGGATGCCGTGGAAGCCCTCCTGCGCGGCACGAGCGCGGCAAGAAATTCTACGGAAGTCGATGAATTTTTTCGGGATCTTCTCACAGGTACCGGTCTCACTTATGGATAGCGCAAGAAGAGAGGAAATCTTTAGAGCAGTGTCATTGTTTGACCGTCTTCTTTCCGTTCACGGCCTGCACTCCGTCCGGTAACTGTTTCCGTGCTCCGCGCACGCGCTTGCTTGCAGCGGGTGATGTGCTGCGCATTGTCAGCACCCATTCACCTGCTTTCCACCATAGTGGGCTTAGCGGTGAAATAGCCCGTTTCCGGATTAGCCATCTTTGCGTCGACCTTGTTCTTATCATAGGCGACTGCGCCCTTCAACTTCGTGCAATCGGCAAACATATTTTCTGATTTCGGGCACCACCAAGTGGTATTGCTGTTGATGGTCGTCAGCGCCGCGCAGCCGGAGAACATCCTCCTCATGTCAGTGACGTATTGTGTATCGAAGTTCTTCAGATCGAGAGAAGTCAGTGCCGAGCAATCTTTGAACATCTCATACATGTCGGTTACTTTTTTTGTGTTGAAGTGCTCCAGATCGAGAGAAGTCAGTGCCGAGCAACCATAGAACATGCTCTCCATACTGGTGACATTTTGTGTGTTGAAGTGCTGCAAGTCGAGAGACGTCAGCGCCGAGCAACCATAGAACATGCACTGACATATTGGTGACATTTTGTGTGTTGAAGTGCTGCAAGTCGAGAGACGTCAACGCCTTGCAACCATTGAACATCCAACTCATATCGGTTACGTTTTGTGTATCGAAGTTCTTCAGGTCGAGAGAAGTCAACGCCTTGCAATCATAGAACATCCCACTCATGTCAGGGACGTTTTGTGTGTTGAAGTTCTTCAGATCCAGCGACGTCAGCGTCTCGCAACTGGAGAACATTGAGCTCATATAAGTGACGTTTTGTGTGTTGAAGCTCTTCAGGTCGAGAGAAGTCAGTGCCAAGCAACTGGCGAACATGTTACTCATGTCAGTGACGTTTTGTGTATCGAAGTTCTTCAGATCGAGAGAAGTCAACGCCGAGCAATCTTCGAACATCCCACTCATGTCAGTGACGTTCTGTGTGTTGAAGTGCTGCAGGTTAACAGAAGTCAGCGCCTTGCAAGAGTAGAACATGTTATTCATTTTCGTTACGTTTTGTGTGTTGAAGTGCTTCAGATCGAGCGAAATCAACGCCTTGCAACTGGAGAACATCCCCTCCATGTTAGTTACATTTTGTGTGTTGAAGTTCTTCAGATCCAGCGACTTCAGACTCCAGCAACTGGCGAACATCTTCCTCATGTCAGTGACGTTTTGTGTGTTGAAGCTCTTCAGGTCGAGAGAAGTCAGTGCCAAGCAACCGTCGAACATGTTACTCATGTCAGTGACGTTTTTTGTATCGAAAGCTCTTCAGGTTAAGCGACTTCAGCGCTATGCAATAGACGAACATTGAGCTCATGTCGGTTACGTTCTTTGTGTTGAAGTTCTTCAGATCCAGCGAAGTCAGCGCCTTGCAATCGACGAACATTGAGCTCATGTCGGTTACGTTCTTTGTGTTGAAGTTCTTCAGATCCAGCGAAGTCAGCGCCGAGCAGTTGTAGAACATGGAGTTCATGTCAGTGACGTTTTGTGTGTTGAAGTTCTTCAAGTCAAGAGAAGTCAGCGCCGAGCAGTAGTAGAACATGGAGTTCATCTTAGTGACGTTCCGTGTGTTGAAGTTCTTCAGATCCAGCGAAGTGAGCGCCTTGCAAAAAGAGAACATCAAACTCATGTCGGTTACGTTCTTTGTGTTGAAGTTCTTCAGATCCAGTGAAGTGAGCGCCGAGCAAAAAGAGAACATCGAACTCATATTAGTGACGTTCTGTGTGTTGAAGTTCATCAGATCCAGCGACGTCAGCGTAATGCAATCGGAGAACATCCGACTCATGTCGGTTACGTTCTGTGTGTTGAAGTTCTTCAGATCGAGAGATGTCAGCTCCGGGCAACCTTCGAACATCCCACTCATGTCGGTTACTTCCGAAGTGTTGAGATACTCCAGCCCTTCTATCTGCTTGAGTGCTACACAATAATGAAACCACTTCGCGGTGGTGGTGGGACGGAAGTCTCGGAACGAAGCATCGAACATCACCCGCGCGGTGGTAGTATTTTCCTCCTGGCTTGTTCCTGCCCAAGCAGGGACGGGGATGTCTCCCTCTTTTTTTGTCTCCCCAATCCCCCATGTCGTGCCGGTGCGAGTGGCACGCAGTGCATCGTAGTAGAAGGTGAGCGTCGTCTCGTCCTCGCTTTGTGACACATAGGCCTCGCGGGTTTGCGCTTGCGCACTCAGCGGCGTGGCGAGCAGAAGACAAATCAGTGCGAAGAACATCGCACAGCAATAACATAAATAGTGAATCATACGGTAGCGCTCCTCCATTTCTTTCCCCAATCGGGGGAAGTCGCCTTCGGGAGCAGGGGCGGTGAAAAGAATGAGTGAAATGAATTTTTCTGATTGTAAACGGATGCCGTGGAAGCCCTCCTGCCCGGCACAAGCGCGGCAAGAAATTCTACGGAAGTCGATGAATTTTTCGGGATCTTCTCACAGGTACCGGTCTCACTTATGGACAGTGCAAGAAGAGAGGAAATCTTTGAAGCAGTGTCATTGTTTGACCGTCTTCTTTCCGTTCACGACAGACACTCCGTCCGGTAAATGTTCCTGTGCTCCGCGCACGCGCTTGCTTGCAGCGTGTAGATGTGCTGCGCACCGTCAGCACCCATTCACCTGCTTTCCACCATGGTGGGCTTAGCGGTGAAATAGCCCGTTTCGGGATTAGCCATCTCTGCGTCGACCTTGTTCTTGTCATAGGCGACTGCGCCCTTCAACTTCGTGCAACCGGCAAACATATTTTCTGATTCCGGGCACCACCAAGTGGTATTGCAGTTGATGGTCGTCAGCGCCGCGCAATAAGAGAACATCTCCCTCATGTCAGTGACGTATTGTGTATCGAAGTTCTTCAGATCGAGAGAAGTCAACGCCGAGCAACCGGAGAACATCACGCTCATGTTAGTGACGTTCTCTGTGTTGAAGTTCTTCAGATCCAGCGACGTCAGCGTCCTGCAATCGGAGAACATCGAACTCATGTCAGTGACGTTCTGTGTGTTGAAGTTCTTCAGATCGAGAGAAGTCAACGCCTTGCAATAGGAGAACATGCCCTCCATATTGGTGACATTTTGTGTGTTGAAGTGCTGCAAGTCGAGAGACGTCAACGCCTCGCAACTGAAGAACATCCCATCCATGTTGGTTACGTTCTGTGTGTTGAAGTGCTGCAGATCCAGCGACGTCAGCCTCCCGCAACTGAAGAACATGTTACTCATGTCAGTGACGTTCTGTGTGTTGAAGTTCTTCAGATCCAGCGACGTCAGCGTCCTGCAATCGGAGAACATCTTCCTCATGTCGGTTACGTTCTGTGTGTTGAAGTTCTTCAGATCCAGCGAAGTCAGCGCCCAGCAATCATCGAACATCGAGCTCATGTCAGTGACGTTCTGTGTGTTGAAGTTCTTCAGATCCAGCGACTTCAGCGCCCCGCATTTGGCGAACATGGAGTTCATGTTAGTGACGTTTTTTGTGTTGAAGTTCTTCAGATCGAGTGAAGTCAGCGCTTTGCAAGCGGAGAACATGTAGCTCATGTCTTTCACTTCTGAGGTATTGAGATACTCCAGCCCTTCTATCTGCTTGAGTGCTTCACAACAATAAAACCACTTCGCGGTGGTGGTGGGACGGAAGTCTCGGAACGAAGCATCGAACACCACCCGCGCGGTGGTGGTATAGTCTGCCACGTCCCATGTTTCTGCCCAAGCAGGGACGGGGATGTCTCCCTCTTTTTTCGTCTCCTCGATCCCCCATGTCGTGCCGGTGCGAGTGGCACGCAGTGCATCGTAGTAGAAGGTGAGCGTCGTCTTGTCCTCGCTTTGTGACACATAGGCCTTGCGGGTTTGCGCTTGCGCACTCAGCCGAGTGGCGAGCAGAAGACAAATCAGTGCGAAGAATATCGCACAGCAATAACATAAATAGTGAATCATACGGTAGCGCTCCTCCATTTCCTTCCCCAATCGGAGGAAAGTCGCCTTCGGGAGCAGGGGCGGTGAAAAGAATGAGTGAAATGATTTTTCTGATTGTAAACGGATGCCGTGGAAGCCCTCCTGTCCGGCACAAGCGCGGCAAGAAATTCTACGGAAGTCGATGACTTTTTCGGGATCGCGTTCTGTGATGATGTAGATAGTTGCAAAAATACATAGAATATAAGCGCGGTCAAAACAAAAACGCGCAGAAGGAGATCTGAAAACCCACGTACGGTCAAAAAAAGTCGCACAAGGTTGAAAGCACACGATGCCGGTGCGATGAAAAACACGGCAACAACCCAATAAAAACTGTGGACTTTTCGGCAAAACTCCACCACTTTTCGTCGAAAGTCCCCTTGTTTTCAGCCACCCCTCGGCGTGGCGGAAAAGAAGGCCACAGCATGCGCCGCGTTTGTGGGCGAGAAGCGTGTGGAGATTCGAAAGGACAGCGCCGTCCGTGCGTGGGAGAAGGGCGATTGCGTGCGTTGATGCGTGCGCCGAATGGAAAAAAGCCGTGAAATTTTGTCGTGTTCGTTCTTTTCTGTCTACCTTTGCACACGTTCGCCCTTTGTCGCAGCGCGGCAGAGGCTGACAAATATGTGTTTTCGGTACGGTGCTCCGGCAGTCGTGCCCTTCATTCCATTTTTTCAACGCTCCACTCGACATGTGGTTTGTCGACCTCCTCACTCGCCCTTCCGCCATTCAGGCCGTCATCGTCTTGTCGGCCGTGTGCGCCCTCGGTCTGTCGTTGGCCAAGTTCCGTTTTCGCGGCATTAGCCTCGGCATTACGTTTGTGTTCTTTGCCGGCATTCTGGCCGGTGCCTTGGGTCTGAAACTCGATCCGCAGATGTTGTCCTATGCCGAGAGCTTCGGCCTGATCCTCTTCGTCTATGCGCTCGGACTGCACGTCGGTCCCGGTTTCGTGACGACTTTCCGCCACGGCGGTAAGGTGCTTAACATCTTGAGTATCGGCGTGGTGCTCATCGGCACCGTGTTGGCTGTGCTGATTGCGCTGATGGGCTGGTTGCCCTTCACGGATTTGATGGGCGTGCTTTGCGGAGCGACGACCAACACCCCCGCACTCGGTGCGGCACAACAGACGCTCAAACAGCTCGGACAACCTTCGGCGGTGGCCGCCTTGAGTTGTGCGGTGACCTACCCCATCGGCATGATCGGGGTTATTGTGGTACTCGTCATCATGCGCGGCTGGTTGCAGCGTCACGACCATGCCGGCGAAGAAGACAACGACGAGGAAGCCTACATCACTTCCTACTGTGCGCAACCCCGCACTGTTCGGACATACGATTCACGACATCGTGTCGCATGCCGGGCACACGCGCTTTGTGGTGTCGCGCTTGTGGCGCGAAGGGAAGGTGATTTTTCCCAATGCCTCGACCGAAGTCAACGAAGGCGACCGTCTGCTGATCATCACCCGCAAAGGACAGGTGCACGCGCTGACCAACCTGTTCGGCGAACACGAGACGAAAAACTGGATGGAGGAAAATATCGATTGGAACGCCATTGATGCGCATTTCATCTCCCGCCACGTGCTCATCACCCGCCCCGAGGTCAACGGCAAATGCCTGCGCGATTTGAATCTGCGTTACCAGTACGGCGTGACGGTGAGCCGCATCAAGCGTGACGACCTCCGTCTGCTCGCCACGCCCGACCTGATGTTGCGCATGGGCGACCGCGTGACGGTGGTGGGACAGGCCGAAAGCATCGAGCGCGTGGTGGATCTGCTCGGCAACGAGGTGCGTTCGCTCGAAGAACCCAACATGGTGACCATCTTCTTGGGCATCGTGCTCGGTTTGTTGCTCGGCAGCATTCCCATCAGCGTGGGGTTGAACTTCCCCATCAGCCTCGGTTTGGCCGGCGGCCCCATCATTATGGGGATTCTCATCGGTGCCTACGGCCCGCGCCTGCACATGGTGGCCTACACCACGCAGTCGGCCAACTTGATGATGCGCTCGCTGGGCCTGTCGATGTACTTGGCTTGTCTCGGACTCGACGCCGGTAGTGATTTCCTGGCCACCGTGATGCAGCCGGCCGCCTTGCGCTGGATCGCTTTCTCCGCTTTGCTCACGGCACTCCCCATGGCGGTGATGGCCGTTGTGGCGGTGGTGTGGCGCCGCAAGTCGTTTGCCACCACAGCGGGCATGCTTTGCGGAGCCATGGCCAACCCGATTGCATTGGGCTACGTGAACGACACCGTCGAGGGCGACAAAGCCTCGTTGGCCTACGCTGCGGTGTATCCGTTGGCCATGTTCTTGCGCGTGATCATCGCGCAAGTGCTGGTTATGCTCTGGTTCACTTGACTCCGCGAGGGGGTTACGAGCCTTCCTCTGTGCTCATTCCTATTTCTTTTTTGCTTCGGCGCGGTTCATGTGTTAAATGAATCGCGCCGAAGTCTGTTGTGAAGCGAACAGAATGCCAATTTAGATGGACAACTGTGCAAAAATGGAAGCGAAACACTTTCTTTTTAGTAGATATGTTTTGTATATAGATGATAAAGAGGTAATTTTGCCGGCAAATGCGGTGTCATTTTTTTTGACCACCGGCATGATATGAAATCCACAATCGTAAATTAGCCGATTTTCGACGTTTTTGTCTTTGATCAGTACCTGTCTCGGCGCATTTTGCTCAGTATTTTGAGCCTCATCTTCACTCTTTGCACTTTGACAGGCTCTGTTACTTTCGTCTTCTACTCGTTTGCCGTTCTCATGACGTTATTTCTTCTACTCGCCATCTTGCTCGGTTTCATCATCCCCTATTTCCAGCGTCGGCGTGCGCGTCTCACCTTTAGTTCGCACCGCCGTCGTTACTACATGCGTAAAGCGACGATAACGACCTTTTGGGGTGTTGCCAGTCTGCTGGTGGCCTTCTTTCTTTGGTTTTTCAGAATCCGTTTATAATGCCTGCTTTTCAGCCTTAAGTCTCAAAAAGAAAAGTTCGCGTTGTTTTTGTTGTGTTGCCCGTGGCTGTGTGCTGTTTTAATCTTATATTTGCACGGTCGTCCGCGTGTTGGCGGAAATGCAGAACAGCGACTACGCTTACTTGTGAAATCACAATCAAATCATTATAACAATGTCTAAGTCCAATCACTACACCGGCCTTTCGGCACGTGAGGTGGAGGAAAGTCGTGCCCGGCACGGCGTGAATGTCCTGACCCCTCCGGCCAAAATGCCGCTTTGGAAGCGTTTCCTCGAGAAATTTGAGGATCCTATTATTATTATACTGCTCATTGCAGGCGTATTCTCGTTGCTCATCTCGTGCTACGAGTTCTTTGCGATGAACAGTGCCGCCACGGTTTTCTTCGAACCGATCGGTATTTTTGTGGCAGTTCTGCTTTCCACAGGTTTGGCCTTCTACTTTGAACTCAAAGCCAATCAGGAATTTGAGATTCTCAATCAGGTAAACGATGAAGAGCCGGTGCGTGTGATTCGCGAAGGCAACACGATCGAAGTGCCCAAGTGTGATATTGTGGTGGGCGACATCGTGATGATCGGCACGGGTGACGACATTCCGGCCGATGCTGAGTTGCTCGAATCGGTACAACTCACCGTCGACGAATCGACCCTCACGGGTGAACCTCTTTGTGCGAAAACAACGGTCGAAGCAGAGTTCGACGACGAAGCCACTTTTCCCCTCCAACCACGTCTTGCGCGGTACGAAAGTCATGGCAGGTCACGGCATTTGCCGCGTTCTCGCCGTGGGCGATGCCACCGAAAGCGGAAAGGTGTTTGAGGCTGCGCAGATCGACGACAGTGTGAAGACCCCGCTCAACGAACAGTTGGATCGTCTCAGCTCACTGATCACGAATATCAGCTACGTGCTTGCTGTGCTGATCCTGGTGGGACGCATGGCGGTGTACTTTGTGAGCGGTCCCGGCGCAAACGGTTTTCGAATGGGTGAACTTCGCGGCTTATTTCCTCAGCACTGTGATGATTGCCGTTACGGTCATTGTCGTGGCGGTTCCCGAAGGTTTGCCGATGGCCGTTACGCTCAGCCTGGCTTACTCCATGCGCCGTATGTTCCGCACGGGTAACTTGGTGCGTAAGATGCACGCCTGCGAAACAATGGGGGCCACCACGGTGATTTGTACCGACAAAACGGGTACGTTGACGCAAAACCGCATGACGGTGGCCGAAGCGGCTTTCCCCTCTTTGCCCGAAGGTCAGCTTACCGCGAGCGAAGAGAGCCAACTGATTGCAGAAGGTATTGCCGTGAACAGCACGGCCACCCTCGATTTGAGCGATGCCACGCGTCCCAGTGTGCTGGGTAACCCCACTGAAGGTGCGCTCCTCCTTTGGCTCCATGCGCAAGCCCAGGACTATCGTACGCTGCGCGAGGGATCTAAGGCGCTGCTCGAACTTCCTTTCGCGACAGAGCGTAAATATATGGCTGCCGTCGTGGAATCGGGCGTATTGCCCGGCCGCCGTGTGCTCTATGTAAAGGGTGCTCCCGAAATCGTTCGTGCGCTTTGCACGCAAGCCGTGGGCGATGAATCGGTGGAAACGCTCAACGAACGCCTCTTTGGGCTACCAGCGCCAAGCCATGCGCACATTGGGATTTCGCTTATCAGATCTTGGAAGGCGACGAAAAGGTGATCGATGCAGAGCGCGGAGTGGTGGCCGAACGGCTGGTTTTACCTCGGCACCGTGGCCATTTCTGACCCTGTTCGCTCAGATGTTCCCTGAGGCCGTGGAAGAATGTAGCTCAGCCGGCATCGATGTGAAGATCGTTACGGGCGACACCTCGGCAACGGCTGCAGAAATCGGTCGTCAGATCGGTTTGTGGGGCGAACATCACAGCGAACGCGCCATCATCACGGGACCGGAATTCGAAGCGCTCAGCGACGAAGAAGTCTATAATCGTGTAGACGAACTCAAAATCATCGCTCGTGCACGTCCCTTGGACAAGAAGCGCCTCGTCGAAACGCTGCAAAAGCGTGGACACGTTGTCGCAGTGACCGGCGACGGTACGAACGATGCGCCCGCACTCAAAACGGCTCACGTCGGTTTGTCGATGGGCGACGGTACTTCGGTGGCGAAAGAAGCCAGTGACATCACGATCACCGACAACTCGTTCTCGAGCATCGGCCGCGCGGTGATGTGGGGACGCTCGCTCTACCAAAATATTCAGCGCTTCATCCTCTTCCAAATGACGGTGAACGTAGCCGCTTGCTTCATTGTGTTGGCAGGTGCCTTCATGGGCACGGATTCTCCCCTCACCGTGACGCAAATGCTTTGGGTGAACCTCATCATGGACACCTTCGCCGCGATGGCCTTGGCTTCCTTGCCCCCCGCCGAGCGTGTGATGCACGACAAGCCGCGTGATCGCAACGCATTCATCATCGACAAGGTGATGAAGCGCACGATTCTCGTCACCGGTGGCCTCTTCTTCCTCCTCCTGCTCGGCTTTGTCTATGTCTGCGAGCATGCCGATGTGACTTCGCTCACCGCTTTGTGCGATCTCCAATTCGGTACGGGGGCTGGCCTCTCCGATCTCGAGAAGAGCTACATCTTCACGTTCTTCGTGATGCTCCAATTCTGGAATATGTTCAACGCTCGCGCTTATCTCACCGGACAATCGGCCTTCCACTTCAAGCAATGTCAGAGCTTCCTGCTCATTTTGTTCGTCATCTTGATCGGGCAAATCGTCATTGTCACCATCGGTGGTCAGATGTTCAGCGTTACGCCGCTGCCCCTCCAAGATTGGGCCATCCTCATCGGCTGTACTTCGGTCGTACTTTGGGTCGGTGAGTTGGTTCGCCTCTTCCGCAAATAAGTGAAGACTTAGCGAATAGCACTACAAACACAACGCAATAGCAAAAGGCTGAAGTCCTGATTGGGACTTCAGCCTTTATTTTGTCGTGAGCCGGCAGTCTCGAAAAAACGTCGTATATTTGCAGTTACGAGTCGGCGCTCAGTAAGCCGAGCGCAGCACGGAAACCGATCCGGTGAGGTGGTGATCCGTCTGCGGCGAAAACATCACAGAAAATACAACGCAATGAACTCTTCTCAGAACTATGTTTGGCGAATCGCCAAGCGATTTTTCAACGCCTTGCCCGATAAAACCGACGAAACAGCCACCGTGGAGCAGATCAGCGACGGGGTCACTTTTCGCGGCGCGAACCTTTGGGTGCTCATCTTTGCCATTTTCATCGCCTGCCTCGGCTTGAACCTCAATTCCACGGCGGTGATCATCGGCGCGATGCTCATTTCGCCCCTCATGGGCCCGATCATCGGTATGGGGTTGGCCGTGGGACGAGCCGATCTTGAGTTGCTCAAACGCTCGCTGACCAACTATGGTGTGTCCACGGTGATCAGTGTGCTCACCGCCGCGCTCTATTTTCAGCTCACCCCGCTCACCGAGGCGCAATCTGAACTCCTGGCGCGCACCTCTCCCACGCTCTACGATGTGCTGATCGCCCTTTTCGGCGGCGCGGCGGGCATCTTGGCGCTCTCTACCGGCGGGAAAGGCAACGTCATCCCGGGAGTGGCCATCGCCACCGCCCTCATGCCGCCGCTCTGCACGGCGGGCTACGGGTTGGCGATGGGCGAATGGTCGTTCTTCTTCGGCGCATGCTACCTCTTTTTCATCAACACCGTCTTCATCGCCCTCGCCACTTACTTGGGTGTGCGCCTGTTGCAATTTAAGCCCAAGCAGTTTGTGGACAAGGCTCGCTTGGCGGTCGTGAATCGCTACATCGCCGTCATTGTTGTGGTCACGATGCTGCCGGCGGTCTACATGACGACACAAATCATTCGCCAAAGTGTGTTCGAAAATCACGTGAAACAGTTTGTCAAACAAGAACTGAATCAGCCGGGCACGCGCATTCTCTCAGAACAGGCCGACCGCGAAACGAAAACCCTCGACGTGGTGGCTCTTGGAGCGGCTCTGCCGAACGAAATGATCGAAGCGGCGCGTCAGCGCTTGGCAGATTATCAGTTGGCCGACTACCAACTGAATGTGATTCAAGGCGCACAGTCCGATAGTTTGCTCTTGGCGCGTAACAATGCCGGCACGCAACAAAGTCTTTCGGGGCTGGATCAGCAACATCTGGCCTTGCAAGCGGAGCGCGTGGCGCAGCTCGAACGCGAAACCGCCGACTATCGCCGACTCGATGCATTGGCTCGCGAAATCGTTGGTGAGGTGAAAGCCGTTTGCCCCAAGGTGGAAAGCATCGGTCTGTCGAAAATCACGGAAACACCCGTCGACAGCGGTGCCGTTCGCTCCTATGTCTTGGCTGTGGCCAACAGTCGCACGCCCCTTCCCGCGGCCGACCGCGACCGACTGGCGCAATGGCTCAAAGTGCGTACGCAGGCCGACAGTTTGCGCTTGGTGACGGCCGAAGTCCGCTGATCGGACGCGCGGCCGCTCGCGTTGCAAGTGGAGGTAAATAGACAAACGATAAAAAAGACACGACATTTCTCCACATTTGTGCCGCGAAATGTGTATTTTTGTCGCATGAATCATCTCCAAGACATTATAAAATGAAGAAGGCCGACCTTTTAGATCGAAAAAAATACTCAAAGTCATTTCTGTAGATGCCCGTCGCAGCTTCAAAGAAATCGCCGCGCAGTGCGGAGTTTCTCGTGCGGCCATCCACCAACGTGTGGTGCGCATGGTGCAACGCGGCATCATTGTCGGAAGCGGCTACCAAGTGAACCCCAAATTCTTGGGCTTCGGCACTTGCACCTACATCGGGATCAAGCTCGAGCGCGGATCGATGTACAAAACGGCCGTCGAAAAGCTCAACGACATTCCCGAAATCGTGGAATGTCACTTCACCACGGCCCTTACACCATGCTCGTCAAACTTTTTTCGCGCGACAATGAGCACCTGAAGGACTTGCTCAACAACCGCATTCAGGAGATTCCGGGTGTGACCTCGACCGAAACGATGATCTCGCTCGAACAAAGCATCTCTCGCACGATTCCCATTGGCATCGGCGATGAGGACGAAGACACCTTGGTGGTCGACGAAAAGGACACCGACATGGTGGATGAGGTGGAAGACTGATCTTTTTCGCCCGCTCACTGATTGAACCCTTACATTTATGTCACAACTTGCATACGAAGGTCTACTGTTAGGTTTTTGCACCTTCCTGACCATCGGCATTTTCCACCCCATTGTGGTGAAGGCCGAATACTATTTCGGCACACGCCTTTGGTGGGTGTTCCTCGTTTCCGGCCTTGCCGGCGTGGCGGCTGCGCCTTTCCTCACCTCGGTGTTCTGGAGTGCGCTGTCAGCCATCGTCGGTTTCTCGTGCCTGTGGAGCATTCTTGAACTCTTTGAGCAGCGTCAACGGGTCATCAAGGGTTGGTTTCCAATGAATCCCAACCGCCGCGACGAATATCCGGCCGACGCTGTGCCCTTCGGCGGCTATCCTCGACCCAATGAGGACGAGACCGACAAAACCGCAGCGGAATAATCCGAACGGCGATCTCCCACTTTTTTTCTTCGTACCCCCGTAGGCAAGTCACTGACCGAGCGCAACTCTGCGATCGGTGAGTGACTTTTCAGCCCCTCGGCGGTATCTGAATTTACGACTCACAACACATGAATTATAACTTGGACGAAGTCTACGAGAGCGCCACGCAGCGCATCACCGAGCGCCGACCGCTCATTGTGATCAGTGGCAATTTCGGCGAACCGGGCTGTACGCTCGGCCCCGGTTACTATGAAGCCGTGCTCCGCGCGGGTGGTTTGCCCCTCATCGTCCCTCCCACGACCGATCTCTCGGCCATCGACGAACTCCTGCGCCGCGCCGACGGCATTTTGCTTTCGGGCGGAGCCGACATCAATCCCCTGTGGATGAACGAAGAGCCCGTAGCAGCGCTCGGAACCGTCAATCCCGTGCGCGATGCCTTTGAGTTGCTCTTGGCGCGCCGCGCTTACGATTGGCAAATCCCCTTGTTGGGCATCTGTCGCGGCATGCAAGTGCTGACAGTGGCCTTTGGCGGCCGCTTATTCCAGGACCAACAGTCGGCACTGCCCGACCGCACGCTCATTAAGCACTCACAACAGGCGCCGCGCTCAGAGCGTTCGCACAGCATCACCACTGAACCCGATTCTTTGCTTCGCCGACTGCTCGGCGAACGGCTGTTTGTCAATTCTTTCCACCACCAATCCATCGCCGATCCCGGTTCACGTCTGCGCATCACAGCGACTGCGCCCGACGGCATTGTGGAAGCTGTGGAAAGCAGTGAACGAAAAAGTATCATCGGCGTACAGTGGCATCCCGAATGTCTCGATGGCGACGACACGCGGGCGCTTTTCACGCATTTCGTGAACGAAGCGCAGAACTATCGCCGTGCGCGCCGTTGGCATGCCGCGCATCTCACCCTCGACTCGCATTGCGACACGCCGATGTTCTTCGACCAAGACATCAATTTCAACCGCCGCGATCCGAAAATCCTCGTCGACAGTCCACAAAATGGTGGAGGGCGGCCTCGATGCTTCGATCATGGTGGCCTATCTGGCGCAGAACGGGCGCGGTGAAGCGGCGAATCTCGAAGCAACGCGCAAGGCCAATACGATTCTCGACCGCCTATATAATATGGTAGAGGCTTGTCCGCAGGCGCGCATGGCGTTTTCTCCGGCCGATCTGCTCGCCAACAAGCAAGCCGGCCTGCGCAGTGTGATGCCGGGCATCGAGAATGCCTTTGCTTTCGGCACCGATTTGGCCAATGTGGAGCATTTCCGCCGCCGCGGTGTCGTCTACGCCACACTTTGCCACAATGGCAACAACGACATTTGCGACTCTGCGCGCCCGAACAAGAACGATTTGGCGCGCTATGCCGAGCGCAAGGGCGGAGAGCACGGCGGTTTGTCAGAATTTGGCCGCAGCGTGGTGCGCGAAATGAACCGCGTCGGCATGATGGTCGACCTCTCTCACGGCGCCGAAACGAGTTTCTATGACGCCCTCGCGGTGTCGCAACTCCCCATTGTGTGCAGCCACTCGTCCGCCCGCGCCCTTTGCGATCACCCTCGCAACCTTACGGACGACCAACTGCGGGCGCTCGCCGCAAACGGCGGTGTGGCGCAGTGCACCTTCTACGCCGGCTTCTTGCGCACAGACGCCCAAAACGCAACCATTGACGACGCGCTCCGCCATCTCCTCCACATGATCTCTGTGGCCGGCATCGATCACGTCGGCATCGGCACCGATTTCGACGGCGATGGGGGAGTTCCGGGATTGGCCAACGCCTCCGAACTCATTCAACTTACGCGTCGTCTGCAAGCCGAGGGCTTCACGGACGAAGACCTCGCCAAAATTTGGGGCGGCAACTTCCTTCGCGTCATGACCCGTGTGCAGGCCGCAGCGCAAGGCTGTTTTTGATTATTCCTTTTATTGTTTTTCCCATAAGGATCACACCTACTCTTATGAAGTTCTCTTCTTTTCTCCCTTTGCTCTTTGCTCTCGCCGCGACCTTCTCTGTTTCTTGCAAAAGCAGCAAAACTGCGGCTGAAAATGCCGAGACCATTGACTCCTCGCGCTTGTGTCGCGTTGAGTTTAACGGCGATTCTGCGCTGGCCTTCGCTCGTGCGCAGTGCGAATTTGGGCCTCGCACGCCGAACTCCCCCGCTTTAGAAAAATGCGGCGACTACATCGTGGCACAGTTCAAAGCAGCCGGACTCACCGTGACCGAGCAGCGCACGAAAGTCACCGGTTGGGACGGCAAACAGCTCGGTTGCCGCAACATCATCGCCGCTTTCCATCCCGAACGCAAAGACCGTGTGGTGCTCGCTGCGCACTATGACTCGCGCCCGTGGGCTGAGAAAGACGCCGACTCCACTCGTCACCGCACACCCGTGATGGCCGCCGACGATGGTGCCTCGGGTGTGGCCGTACTGCTCGAAGTGGCGCGCCATCTCCAAAAGTTGAATCCGCAAATCGGCGTAGATCTCGTTTGCTTCGACGCAGAAGACTACGGCGCTCCCTATTGGGCGCCCGAAAACAAAGCGCGACGACGAGAGCACCTTCTGCCTTGGTTCGCAATACTGGAGCAAAAACATCGCCGCCGACTACAAACCGCGCTACGGCATCCTCCTCGACATGGTGGGCGGTGCCGACAATCGCTTCTACTTTGAGGGCTTCTCGCTGCGCTATGCCCAACCCGTCGTGACGAAGGTGTGGGATGCCGCGCGATTGGCCGATGCCGGCGATTACTTCGTGCAGGAATCGGGCGGATTCATCACCGATGACCACCTGCCGATGAACAATATCGCCGGCATTCCCACGATTGACATCATCGCCTTCAACCCCGGACGGTGGATTCCCCGCACACTGGCACACCACGGGCGACACGATGGACAAACTCAGCGCCAAGACCCTCCGCGCCGTAGGGCAAACGCTGCTGCAAGTGCTCTCCGAAGCGCATTCCCTAAACGAAGGCAGTTGCGCAAGCCAACTTCGCCCTTTTACTCCACGGCCGTTGCATAGCGCACGGCCACTTTTCCCTCTCACACATCAGCTTCTCCTTATATATGACCATCAACGAAATACAAGACGAGATCATCGAAGAATTTTCGGAAATCGAAGATTGGATGGATCGCTACCAACTCATCATCGACCTCGGCGAAGAGGGCGACGTATTGCCCGCCGGCGAGAAAAACGAGTCCAATCTCATCGACGGCTGCCAGAGCCGCGTTTGGATTGTTTGCGATCAAAACCCCGACGGCACACTCACTTTCCGCGGAGAGAGCGACGCCCTCATCGTCAAAGGCCTCGTTTGTCTGCTGCTGCGCGTGGTCAACGGCCACACCCCCGAGGAAATTCGCGATGCCGACCTCTATTTTATTCCGCAAATCGGTTTGGCCGAAAACCTTTCGCCGACGCGTTCCAACGGATTGCTCGCCATGATCAAGCGCATCAAGGCCTATGCCGTTGCGCTCAGCGCCTAATCCGGCATTCGCTCTTTCCTCTTTTCGCACAGCAGTGTGCAGTAAAAAAACGATTTTCTCCTGCCCGAAACCCCGTTTTGGGCAGGAGAAATTGTTTTTCTGCGAAAAAATCCACGGTTTTTCTTGGTTGTTTCCAAAACATGCACTACCTTTGCACTCGCAAACGCAAAGGAAGTCCTACTTCCGAGCGTTATCCTCCAAAATAAATCGGGGTGTAGCTCAGTTGGTTAGAGTACGCGTCTGGGGGGCGTGAGGTCGCTGGTTCGAGTCCAGTCACCCCGACTTAATTCAAGGTATTGAAAAAGGAAACCTTTCCTCTTTTCAATACCTTTTTTTTGTACCCTTTTCTCAAGGTTCACCACTTTCTTTGCGCGAGCGTCCGAAGTCTTTTGTCAGCCGCCGGCATTCCGCTCGTCGACCGCGGGTGTCGAAAACTCCACGCATTATTATAATAGTGACCCCGACGGCTTTCGTGGGAAAGTTGTAACTTTGCCCCAAAATAACAGACCATCTATGAGCGATAAATTCAAGCGAACCCTCGTCACCGCCGCCCTGCCCTACGCCAACGGCGGTGTGCACATCGGCCACCTCGCCGGTGTCTACGTCCCCTCCGACATCTATGCCCGCTATCTCCGCCTCCGCCACCGCGATGTCCTCTTCATCTGCGGTTCGGACGAGCACGGTGTGCCCGTAACCATTCGTGCCCGCAAGGAAGGTTGCAGTGTTCAAGAAGTGGTGGACCGCTACCACAAGCTCATCAAAGATAGTTTTGAAGGCTTCGGCATCTCCTTCGACATCTATTCCCGCACCACCAGCGACACCCACCGCCAGGTGGCCTCCGATTTCTTCCGCAAACTCTACGACAAAGGGCGAGTTTTCTGGAGAAAAACCAACGAGCAATACTACGACGAAGAGGCGCAAACCTTCCTCGCCGACCGCTACATCATGGGCGAATGCCCCCACTGCGGCAATCCCGATGCCTACGGCGACCAATGCGAACGCTGCGGTAAGGACCTTTCGCCCACCGAACTCATCAATCCCCGCAGCACCGTTTCGGGAGCCAAGCCTGTGCTGCGCGAAACTACGCACTGGTATCTCCCCTCGACAAGCACCAGCAGTGGCTTGCCCCGTGGATCGAGCAACATCCCGAATGGCGCTCCAACGTGAGCGGACAGTGCAAGAGTTGGTTCGACATGGGACTCAAACCCCGCGCCGTGAGTCGCGACCTCGATTGGGGTATTCCCGTGCCCGTAGAGGGCGCCGAAGGCAAAGTGCTCTATGTGTGGTTTGACGCCCCCATCGGCTACATCTCCAACACCAAGGAGTTGCTCCCCGACACGTGGGAAACGTGGTGGAAAAGCCCCGACACGCGCCTCATTCACTTCATCGGCAAAGACAATATCGTCTTCCACTGCATCGTCTTCCCCGCCATGCTCAAGGCCGAAGGCTCATATATTCTCCCCGACAACGTGCCTTCGAACGAATTTCTCAACCTCGAAGACAACAAGATCTCCACTTCGCGCAACTGGGCCGTGTGGCTCCACGAATATCTCGTGGATTTCCCCGGCAAACAAGACGTGTTGCGCTACGTGCTCACGGCCAATGCCCCCGAAACGAAGGACAACAACTTCACCTGGGCCGACTTCCAAGCGCGCAACAACAACGAGTTGGTGGCTGTCTACGGCAACTTCGTGAACCGTGCCCTCCAACTCACGCAGAAATACTACGAAGGCTGCGTGCCCGAATGCGGCGAACTCACCGAAACCGACCGCGCCACGATCGAAGAATTCCGCGGTGTGAAGGTCGAAGTGGAGCGCCTGCTCGAGCAGTTCCGCTTCCGCGATGCGCAAAAGGAGGCCATGAACCTCGCCCGCATTGGCAACAAGTATCTGGCCGACGCCGAGCCGTGGAAGGTGATCAAGACCGATCCCGAGCGCGTGAAGACCATTCTCTACCTCTCGCTCCAGCTTGTGGCCAACCTCTCCATCGCTTTCGAGCCCTTCCTCCCCTTCTCTTCGGCACGTCTGCGCGAGATGATCGCTCTTCCCACGGCTGATTGGGAGCGTCTCGGCAGCACCGATCTGTTGCAACCCGGTACGCGTCTGCCCCAACCCTCCTTGCTCTTTGAGAAAATTGAGGACGAGGCCATTCAAGCCCAGCTCGATAAGCTCGAAGCCATCCGTCAGGAGAACGAAAAGGCCAACCACAAGGCGAATCCCATCCGCGAAACCATCGATTTCTCGGACTTCGAAAAGCTCGACATCCGCGTGGGTACGGTGACGGCCTGCGAACGTGTGCCGAAGATGAAGAAGCTCTTGCGCTTTGAAATCGCCGACGGCCTCGAAAACCGCGTCATCGTTTCGGGCATCGCCCAGCATTATGAGCCCGAACAGCTCGTGGGCAAGCAAGTTTGCTTCATCGCCAACCTCGCGCCCCGCACCTTCAAGAACGGACTCGTGAGCCAAGGCATGATTCTCTCGGCGCTCAACGCCGACGGTTCGCTCGCTGTCATCACGCCCGACCGCGAAGTGCTGCCCGGCTCGGAGGTTTCGTAAGCCACTCCCCTACTCACAGAAAAAAGTTCCCATGTTTTGCCCAAAACAAGGCCGATAATTACAAAAAGTCCCCACGTTTCGCACGAAACGTGGGGACTTCTATTTGTATCCACCATGGCTAAAAGAACCATCGTGCTTACCAAAACACGAAGGGCAAACTCGATAACCACACCGGTTACATACAAACAAACTCCAACTCTCGGGCAGTTGCTGCCCACAACATCAACAAGGTATCAACATATTATTCTGATATTAAAGGTTCTACTCATCATCATTCCCACCAAACTCATCATCTGTGGTCGGCATGTCGGGCCAAATATCGAGAACTGATTCATAGATTTCTTCATCCGTGGTAACCATTGCATGGCTATCTTCTGTCACAAAATCCTCACCGATGGCAGCAAGAGCCTTCACGTACTTGTCACCATGGCCTGTGAAAGCCAAGATCTGATGTTTTGAGTAATTCATATCGGTTCCTATTTAATCCGTTTTCTGACGTTGAATTGAGCATTCTGTTCCTTTTCTACTTTCCATCCACATCAGTACATCATCTAAAGAGTAATTCTCTTGAGGAAATATCTGTTGAATCTCATTCCACATATCAAAATCCGGATCGTGTTTCAGCCTATCAAGCTCCCTCTTCATCGGCGAGATGTATTGCTGATACTCTACGTTGCTAATTTCGCCAAGTTTGAGTTTTTGCTTTGCTTCTCTGATTTTGTTTTGAAGCGTTGCCGACTCCTTATCATCTTTCTCTACCCATTTCCAGATATTGAGTGACAAGTTTTTCCAATTCCTGTGCATGAGCATCCATCTGGTGATGCATTAGCCGATTGTTTCGATCATGAATTGTATCCAACAACTCTCTTTTGCTATTGATTAACCAGTTGTTTTGCCAATTCAAGCCATTACGATAGGCGCTGTTGATATAATTGCTACCATGTCTATTCTGCAAAACATCCTTCACTTGTCGCAAAGAGTAGGACAAAGCAAGGCTTTTACATTCGTGATAACGCTGATTTATTCGGCAAAAGCTGCGTACATGCTTAGAAAAATCACCTACAGTAATTTTCGTTGATAAACCATTCTCGTCTACCATTGCACAGCGGTTGCTGCCAGTCATGGGACTACCACATAGTGCCCATATAAATGATACTTTATCCCTCTCATCCTTATGTACAGCAAATCCGTTGTGCATCCACCACTCTATATAAACTCCCAGCGTAGCATATCTGAATGGGTTTCTCCCTCATAAATGGCAAAACCGCAAAGCACCGGCACCGGCGCAAGAAACAATCTGCTATCGGACAAAAATATCTTCTGCGTGAGCGACAAAGAAGAATACGTTGTCGAGAAAGAACTGAAGCTCATCCTTTGGAGTATCGTCTTCTGAGGTGGAAAGATGTTTGTTCTGTTCTTTCAATGACTGGTATGGCTTTATTGAGGTGATATACATCTCGTTGGTTGTCTCGCAGCCTTTTTCTTCTCGAGGATAAAGAGGCAGAAAGCGCCCATCAAGCAACTGCATCGTATTGTCCGGCAATAGTGCTGAATCTTTCTGATTCTCTGTTTGTTTCATTCAATATCCCTATTATATTGTTGCGATGATATCATACAAAGCTCAAATCTTTTCTTCAGTCCCGTTATTCGGCAAAAGAGGTGAACTCACCGGTAATTGTGAGGTTGTCGTAGTCAACTTCACGGGTTGAATAACCGCGCATTCGTCGCATACCTTGGCAATCTTTTCAAGTCTCTTTGCTTTTGCAGGATATCAAAATCAAATACGCTGTTGGTTTATAACTTCCTCAACACCCCTGTGTGGAGTATTGAGGAAGTTGTAATGTTTAGCATGCAAATCCGATCTGCTGACGCTCATTGCCCAACTTCTCCTTGGTGCAGAGGTTGATGATGGTCTCGAGCGTAGGAGTGGTGCCTGAGATAAGCTCATCCATCGTGGCCTTGCGTGCAATGTTGTCAATTTCGCCCCCCGAGAAGGCGAAGCGTGCGGCCAGAACAGTGGCGTCGGCTTTTGATAGCGAAGGCAACTTGTCCATCCAGATGCAGCATTTTGATTCGAGCGTGGGAGCATCGAAGCGCACCTTGAAGAGGAATCGGCGCTCAAAGGCAGAGTCAAGATTGTTGACCAAATTTGTAGTGCAAATCATAATGCCCTTTGAGCGTCTCCATCTCTTGAAGAATAATGTTCTGCACTGCATTCTCCGTCTGTGCCACGTTGCTCGAACCAACATCCTTGCGCTTTGACAGTATTCCGTCAGCCCTCATTGAATAGCAGTATCGGCGTGAGTTCCGACTTTTTGCAGAGTCGCTTGTAGCGAGTGAAGATTTCCGTGACTATCTTCTGTCTCGCCAAACCAGCACGACTTGCTTGAAGCGATGTCCACCAGCATCACAATGCGGCCTGTCTCGCGAGCCAACTGCAAAGTGGCTTCGGTCTTTCCTGTGCCTGAAGTCCATGGAGCAGTGCGCATATTCCTGTTGGCATACGTTTCTCTTCCAATCTCGCCACCAACTTCTGATAGTTCTCCTCCTTCAGCGAATTGCCAAGGAGCGAGAGCTGCTTCTGGAGTTCATCGTCGAAAAAGAGACGCTTCTTCACCACCGAGTCGGGTTGAATGATGTCGTTGCCGGTGATGGGCTGTTCGAAGAGTTCCATATCATCCTCAAAAAGCAGTGCCTCACCGGCTTCGGTGAGCTGCAGTATGGCATCGTCGAACAAGCCTTTGGCCTTCACCTCAACCAGTCCTGTCTTCACCAATGGGTGCGTGCTGTTCTTAAACTCTCGCAGATAGCTGACATAGAGCCCCGAGACAAATACGTTGTCGAGTTCGTTGAGCTGAAATCCTCGTTGTGAACGCGGTCATTGGCCACAAGATAGAACACCATGCGAGCATCTAGCGACGGCACCTTCAGTTTGAGCGTCTTCACCATGGCGAGCTCCTCGTTAGCCGTCTCAAGTTTGGCTGCTTCGTGCATCTTTGCAAAAGGATTACCGCGCATGCTGAAATCGCGAGGATTATAGAAGGCCTTGTTAATCTCAGCTACGAACGAATAGCGGTCAAGCTTCTTCACATTTGTCAAGAAAGCCTCTGCCGCATCGCCATACAGCAGTTGAAGCATTCGGTCGTCAACCTTCAGCTTCTCGTCACCCTCGATGGTCACCAGCTTGTGGTCAAGGAGCGGATGGTCGCCCAGTCGCAATGCCTTCTGCTCGTGCGCGGCATCCATGTGATCGGAATACATGGCCATGAGCATACTGCGCATCTCGATATTGTCGCCCTTGTCCATCGAATAGAGATAGCAAAGGTCATAGAGCATGATGCGGTGCTTCACCTCAGAGAGTTCCTCTTTAACCTTACTGATGAACTCTATATTGGGATATTTATCTTCCATCTCTTTTGTTCTATAGAAGAGCCCCTTGGTCGTCAACGTCTTCTTTACGCGCCTACACATCAATTTGTGCACATCCTCGCAGAAATCAAACTGATCGTAGTTTGTCTCTGAAATCGTGGGCATGGGTCGCACCTCACGTCCCTCTACGATAGCCTCAAGAATGTCATCGGCAAACTTATATTGCGGCATGGGGGTCGGACTGTCCTCTTCCCTAACGATGAAGCCCTTATCTGCGAGCGACTTGAGTGCTGCAGAAAGTGTCATGGCATCAAACTCTGAGCAGGCCAGAAAATTAGCCATGTCACTTAAGTCGACATCACCATTGTTGCCCTTCACCGCAAAGATGGTGATGACCATGGCCTCTTTCCGATTGTCGAGCTTAAGCTCCCGCTTGATGGAGTCGAGCGTCTCGAGATTCAGCGTCTCTTCAGCTATGCCCGAGCCGCGGAGCTCTGTCAGCAGCCTTGCGAATGTGGTCGAAAAGCGATGTGGTCGGTGTGGTCTTCTGAGTTTCAGTTTCCATATTCTTCTACGATTCTGCTTTTTGGTTTTTTTCAATACTATTATACGACTCTCCTTGCCTGAATCCAAACAATCATACAAGTCTTTTCAAGTCCCTTTTGAAATGCCTTTGATGGGGATGGGCTCCAGCAGCTTCAATCCCAAGTGATATTTCCAGTTGAGCTTCCACCACTCATAGGCGAAGGGCCACATGTGATGAAATGAGTTCAGCCAGCGTCCCACCTTCTTATATTTATAATGTATATGAAGGTGTATCATCTCATGAATGAGTACTTTCCTGATCAGTGATGCTGTCCATATATACCTCCAATTCCGATTGAACACAATCTCTTTTTGACTAGGTCGGCATACGGCTGCAAGACGATTTAGAGATGTCGTACAAAACATACGGCATGGTGGCAGCACACCTTCGAAATAGGCCTCGTTAAGTTCGTCAAACTGTTTTTTGAGGTCGTCCACCCGAGGCGTCTTTGATGGTTCACCATTAACATACCACCTGTTGTTTATTTTTTCCACTTTCAGACTCATACTACCCATTCTTTTACCACAAACTCAGCTTCCTCAATGCAGAGATAGCTACCCTGCTTCAATGCGTCGCACAGCCACAATTCATTGCCTTGTTCGTCTTCCATCATCGTCACTTGGCTCTGTGTGGTGTGCCCCACCACCTGTGTCAGCCCCTGCGGCATGTCGGTGATCAAGGCCTCGGGGCGAATCCACAACGGTGTCTGAGTGATGGAGTTGCCGTAGGTGTCGTAGCCGTCGAGGGGAGTGAAGCCAAAGCGAGGGTCGTTGAGGTCTGCCGATCGCTCCATATCCTCGATGGTCATGCCACAATCTGCAAGGAACGTGCGCGACACTCCTGCGTGGCTGAAGAGGATTCCGTCCTGCTGATGCATCCACTGAGTGAGTTGCTCAAAACGCTTGGCTGGGAAAAGTTCCTTACTCTCAAAGTCGGGATAACACTCTGCCCAGCGATAGCCTGCTGCTTCCGTGTCGTGGTTGCCACGTAGGAGAATCACCTCGTCAGCGTGCTCCTCTTTATATTGCAGTATGTTGGCAAGATTCTCAAGCTGCGCCTCTTCACTGACGTGCTCACGACTCACCACGTAGTCGCCAAGGAAAATGGTCTGCGTGGGCTGCTCTGCCATGATCACGTCCTTCCAAAAACTGCGTCCGTGGATGTCGCCAAAAACCAAAATCTTTTTCATTGATACAAAATGTTTATGGGTGATAATCAATAGTTTTTTTGAGGGGGATTAGCGCTTTCGCGTAAGGGAACTACAATTCCCTTATTGCTGATGACAAGATAATAGCTATCTCAATAAAAAATGAAGTAAAACGACTATTTTAGCGGACAGCCGATTAACGATAGTCGGAGAGGGGGCTTACTTTTCCCCAAAGAAGTCCGCAATGTCTATTGATGGGCATTGCGGATAGGGAATTTGTGTCATTTTGAAGTAACGAACAGCAATAATCTAATATAGCATAGTTAGCATAGTTGCCTTTAGCATCATAGAACCGATCAGCAAGTTGGCGTCCTTTGTAGGAACCAGTGCGGTCGTAAATCTTTTCACTCTCGTAGCAACCTATGATTTCTCCATAGCGATTGTATAGCTGTTGGCTGTAAGCTGCCAGTGAGAAGACTGACAAAAGGAGGGTGACAATATATTTTCTAAAAACACATCATTAGTTCTTATCCCAATTTTTCGGCTAATATCAAAATAGATACACTTCTCATCAAAAGCATTCTCCTTGAAATAGAGACAGTCGATACCTCCACTTTGTGTCTGTTTCTCTACGCAAAGGCATGAGAAGGGGAACTTGCGCTCAAGATATTCATATTCCTGGCTGACATCGATGACGCAAATGGCCGTTTCGGGAGTCTTACCATCACCTGTGCTGTCAAGCACCTCCATGAGTAGACGCTCCTGTGGAGTCTCAACCTCATACATGTCGACATCTTCCATAGCCTTTTCCTGGTCGTCCATGATATCCGCGTCTAAATCAAAAGAAGGGGTGCTGTCATGATCATCTTCTTCAAATGCTCTTTCTTTCCAATAATCCATAGAAAGAGCATCTTCTATCACGCCATTTGTGTATTCTGGCTTGAAAGTATATCCATAGAGGAGCGAACGAAGCGTTTCAACATCCAGCTCCACTTCATGGTTCTTCCACTTCGCGATGAGATTTTCATCGTATGAATCTTTGAATTTGCTATAGTCCATTGGTGTGTTCTTAGTCTTTATTCAACATGTGATGATAATTCTTGTCGAGCAGTTGCATCTTGGCATCCACAATTCCAATCTATCCATCATTCATAAAATGCGTAGTCTATGCGCACTGCCTCCTTCACCCGATACGCCTTCGTTTTTCTAATCCACAATCGACGAAGTATGAACTATATGCCCCAGAGAACTTATCAAACAAAGCGCCTCTGTTATAGATTCCCCACCTCATCCACATACATTCATGTGTTGGCACATCGATATAGTCCTCTACAAACCCATAATGGACGAAGAAAACAAACAACACGCAGCAATCTCGGCCAGCAGCGCTTTCACACCCTCTGCGAGTATGATCTGATTAGCTAAAGAATATTGCCAAGGTTCATTGTTGAGACTGTGCGTCTGCCCCCCCCTCAGCAGTAGGGGCACGATCTATCTCAATGGTTTAATGACCTTCATAATCATTGTCTGCAGCCATAAGCTCGAGCTGCTTCAGCATGTCGTAATGCGGCTTGTAGCCATAAAGGAGATGAGGTTCGAAATAAGGAATGATATCCTCAAAAGAAACTTGATGTAAGAGTTCGCTATACGTCATCATCGCGTAATGAAATGTTAGATTTCAATGTTGAGTAAGTAGTCCTTAGCTTGCTAGCATGAGCAATATACGAAATAGCTCACCCAAAAGAGAAGTAATTGGTAATTATTTAGGTTCATCCGACATTTGGAGTGATGCGGCAATCGTGCAGCGCATATAGCCTTAGCTGAAAATACCTTTCATCCCTAAAACCATAGGCCACTCTCTTCATCACCTTTATCTTATTGTTGATCCCTCAACTTTTCCCGGTAGATATGGGGCAGTCGTACCACGCCAGAATACCGGTTCTATAAGCCATGATCGTGACGGCCATTTTTCATCAACTGCGGCACTTTGCTCTCCTGCGCCTGCTTTCACCCAATCGAGCATGACCTTTTCGGCTTCTTGTTTATTGGGCTGCATCCATATCTCTGAGCTGCTCTTTGAGGTAGTAGGCCCGTGAAATAGGTTTGTTCATTTCAAGGCATTGTCAAGCTTTTGTTTTGTACTCCTTGTCGAAGATATCCGCTCCATTGCGCAGCAGTAGGTAGCGCGTGCCCTTCAAGACTTTGCGCTTGTTGATGTCCTTTTCCATGTTATATTGCGCCCTGCGTATCTCGTCCAGTTTCTCATTCATTAGTTTGACTACATGAAAATGGTCGAAGACATGCACGGCGTTCGGGCAGTTTTCAAGTACGGAGGAGATGAAAGCGGCTGAGAGATCGGTGGCGATATACTTGATGTCGAGCTTCTTTCGTCTGATCCTTTTCCAAAATCCGGCCAAAGCATCGGCCGCCTTGCCCTGCCCCACATGGAGAATCCGCCCGCTCTTGAGGTCAACGACAATGGTCTTGTACACATGCCTTTTTCGAACGGCAAACTCGTCTATGCCGATACTGTCCACTCTATCAAGAGAGGGCGGAGCATAGTGACACTCAAGATGATGAGTGTGAATCTCTTTGATCGTGTCCCACGACACACCCAAAAGATGGGCTGTGTCTTTAAGGGTCATTCCCTTCAATAGATCGACCACATACCTTGCAAAGCGACGAGTGTAGCAGTGACTGCCCGGGGCAAAGGATATCCGCTCCTGACAATCATAGTCACAATCTGCACACTTACACTTGTAGCGGCGGACTTTCATCCTCAGAATTACCTTTTTGCCACCGATCGGAAGGCTGATAAAGTCGCGAGTGCGAAAGCCATTCTTCACCAAATGGGCATGACCGTACTTGGGACAGCATTTCGGAGCTCGTTTACTTTCGATAGGTAAGATGATTGTATTACCTTTGTATTCCTCTCGTAGACACTTGTGGTGATACAATCCCCAAGCATGATATAGAAAACTGCTGTTCATAGCTGCATATTTGTTGGTGCTAATTCAAATATACAATTTGTTCAGCGTTTTTCTTCTTTTTAGAACCCCATCACTCCAAATGTCGGATGAACCAAATGTAAGAACTTTGAGCTTACACATGTTTTTGGGGACAGTATCAGAAAAACGCCATTTCTTTCCCTTGCTTTTTCGTTGATTTCCAAAGTATTGTTCGGTCTAACGACAAGTAGTAGTTCCGTGTAGA
>BNJS01002638.1_pt1 | contig 74358 bp, 94 predicted proteins | sample 8540461 | NCBI WGS metagenome assembly BNJS01 (sample SAMD00202454, study PRJDB9452) | human saliva metagenome | isolation source: human saliva | place: Japan
CGCCGGGGTTTGTTATGTTTAATCCCGCTGTTGGATGGTTTGTATATGTGTTGCCAAGTGTGATTGTGATTGTCATCTTGGTGGCGCTAGGGTATATGGTGAACCATCTCCTCCAACGCATCGATATGCTAGAAGCCCTCAAGTCTGTGGATTAGAAACTATTATATAAGCAAAGAAAAATCCTTACGGATTCATCAATAATGATTGTAAGTCGGGTACCGGCTGTAGCCTATGGTCTACAGCCTACCGAGCTTCAAACTGACTCTAGGAAATAAATTTCCAGAGTCAGTAATTCACATCGGTTACTAAACCGTACTACAATCATTATTGGATCCGTAGGATTTTTTCTTTGCTTCTTTGTGTCACGGACTTGGGGTTCTGCGTTTCGAGGAGGGTTCACCTATCCCAATCAAGGTGACATATACAAACCGTCCTTTTATAAAAGGGGGAAAGTGCAATAAAAAAACGGAGCTGGGAGGCTCCGTTTTTTTAATCGAATTCAAGTTGTTTTGGTTTTAAAATGGCGGATGCAATGGTGAAGAGGATGGCGCCTATAAAGGTTGGGACAATCCACTCAAGGCCGTATGTGGCTAGTGGGAGAGTTCCAATCCAAGTGGCAGCATCTCCTAGTAGGTTCCCGCCTAGTAGTTGTGAAAGTGTGTTGATACCTTGTACAAGTCCAACGATTCCAGCTCCGACAACCGCTCCAAGATACGTCCAGTCGCATGGGATGTATTGGTCAAACGCTGAGAAGAGGATGAGTGCAATCACGATTGGGAAGATGAAGGTCAATATTGGCACGGCGAGGTTAATGAGTGAATCCACACCGACAAGCGAGATGATGAATTCCACTGCTACCGTGACAAGAATAATCTTCTTGTATTGCAATCTTCCTTTAGAGACTTCTTCGAAATACTGCCCGCAAGTGGTTGTTAGTCCAATCGCAGTTGTGAGGCAGGCGAAGCAGACCGCAAGTCCCATCGCAAGTTGTCCCCATGATCCGAGTAATGTTTTAACAATGGTTGTTAAAATAGCAGAACGTTGCGCAGTTGAGTCAATAACTGTGCTCATGCTGGCCCCGCTGTATGCTAGTGTTGAATATACGACAGCAAGTAGGACGAAGGCTACGATGCCAACTCCGAACATCATTCTGAATTGTTCTTTTCGATTTAAATAGCCACGACGCGTAATATCTTTCATCACGACTCCGGCTAAGAGAGGTGCTCCGAGCACGTCCATGGTTTGATAGCCTTCTTTAAATCCTTGGGCGAATAGTCCGCTTCCGTCTGTTGTGGCAAATGTTGCATTTGGTTGAAGGATCGCTCCGACAAAGATACAGAAGAGAATAAGTAAGAGAATCGGTGTTAAGTATTTTCCGATGGCATCCATGACGGAGTTTTCCTTGTATGTAATCCAGAGGACAACTCCAAAGAATACGAGGGAAGTGATCCATTGAGGTGCGTCAGGAAAATACGATTGTACGAAAATCTCATGCGTTGACGCTCCTGTACGTGGAACCGCAAAAATGGGCCCGATTAAGAGAACGCAGATAGCATTCAAGACGCCTGCAAAAACAGGATGAATCCGTCGTCCGACCGCTAGTGCACTTCCGCCAAGAGTGGCCACGACCATTACGGCAACGACGGATAGCAGAGGGTCACTGATTAAAAATGCAAAGGTTGCAGTTCCCCAATTTTCTCCTGCCGTCACTCCTAGATAAGGTGGGAAAATTAAATTTCCGGCTCCAAAGAAGATGGCAAACAGAGCAAAACCGATAATGATAATATCTATGAATTTCTTTTTCATTGAACCACTTCCTAACATTAAAAAAATAATTAAAAAAATAGTTTAACATAAACTGAGAATGAATGCACTTGAAAAACAAAACCTAACGTTGGATAAAATAGTTTCTTTATTGTTCGTTTTTAGGTATAATAAAGCGTGCAAGAAAACCATTTTAAAGGAGCGTAACTCATAAATGCGTAAAGTTTATTTAAACCACGATGGTGGCGTTGATGATTTAGTATCATTATATTTACTATTAAAAATGGAAGACGTGGAATTAGTAGGGGTCGGCGTCATCGAAGCGGACTGCTATTTAGTACCAGCGGTGGAAGCCAGCAAGAAGATTATCCATAAATTCGGTTCTGAAAAAGACAAACAATTGAAAGTTGCTTCTTCAGACTCTCGCCCTGTGAACCCATTCCCGAAGAGTGGAGAATGCATACCTTCACAGTGGACGCACTTCCAATCTTAAACGAACATAAACCAATCACGGTGCAAGACTCACCATTAAAAGCGCACGAAGATTTAATCCGTGCCTTAAAAGAATCGAATGAGAAAGTGGACCTTGTATTCGTAGGACCATTAACAGACTTAGCTCGTGCGTTAGATCAAGACCCAACCATCGAAGAAAACATCGGAAAACTTTACTGGATGGGTGGAACTTTCCTTGATATGGGGAACGTGGAAGACCCTGAACACGACGGAACTGCAGAGTGGAATGTGTACTGGGATCCATTTGCGGCAAAACGCGTTTGGAAATCAGGCATCCAAATCGAACTTGTGGCGCTTGAAAGTACAAACATGGTGCCATTATCTCTTGATGTTCGCGACCGTTGGGCAAAAGAACGTGCCATCGAAGGCGTTGACTTCTTAGGGCAATGTTACGCAATCGTGCCTCCTCTTACTCACTACGTAACGAACTCAACATACTTCCTATGGGACGTGTTAACGACCGCTTCATTCGGGAAAGAAGACCTTGTCAAACGTTCTGTGGTGAATAGTGACGTGATTGTTGCCGGTGCAAGCCGTGGCCGTACGATCAAAGCCGAAAATGGCCGCCCAGTCGACCTTGTCTACCACGTCGACCGTGATGCCTTTTTCGACTACATCACCGATTTAGCGAAAAAATAATATAAATAGCTTCTTGCGCTCTCGAAAGAGAAGCGCCTTTTTTATGATTAAGTATTATAAATAGCAGAATTTATCTAAAGAAAGGGTTTACAAAAATTTAAGATAGTATTATACTTGGCGTATAGATAAAGGTACAAAAAAAGTGTATTTTCATAAATGGGGGTGCTTTTTATGATCGTTTAAGGAAAGATAGTTTCTATTGTACAAAAAAATGTATATTGAACGGAGGAGTTATGATGTTAAAAAATTTTAAGAAGCAAGTGTTAATGATTAGCTCTGTAGTATGTGCATTAGGATTAGTAGGATGTTCAAATAAAGCAGTTCCTCAAAGTTCTGAAACAACAGTTGTGGCTGAGAATAAAGAAAACAATGAGTCGTCAAAAGCTCTTGAAAAAGCAATTGATGCAGTTGCTTTTTCTTATGTGAAAAGCCAATTAGCAGAAACAAACCCTAAATCAACTCCTGGAGCTCAAATTGTTGTTTTAAAAGATGGGAAAATAGTTTTTAAAAAGAGCTATGGAACGATTCAAGCATTTGATTTTTCGAAGAATCCTGCTGAAAAGATTGAAAATCCTTCTGCAGTTACTGATGATACGCTCTTTGATTTAGCCTCAGTTACAAAAATTAGTGCGACAACTCAAGTTTTTATGCATTTAGTATATGAAGGAAAAGTGAAGCTAGATGATAAGGTAACGAAATATTTACCTGAATTTGGAAAGAATGGAAAAGAAGATGTAACAATTGGTCAATTACTCAGTCATACATCCGGTCTTCCACAATGGAAAGCAATTTATTTATATTCAAACAATCGACAAGATACATTGAAATACATTGAAGATCAAAAGTTAGAATTTAAACCTGGAGAGTATAAGTACAGTGATTTAGGCTATATGACTTTAGCATTTATTGCAGAAAAAATTACAGGAGAAGCATTTGACAAATATGTTGCTAAAACGATTTATGAACCGCTTGAAATGAAAAATACAATGTTTAACCCAACTAAAAATGGTGTTGATAAATCAAAAATTGCGGTAACTTCATACGGAAATCCTTTTGAAAAGATGATGATCGATGAGGTAAATTTCCCTAAATTTGGATATGACATGACAGCAGATAAAGAAGCATTCGAAAAGTTCAATGGATGGCGTAATTACGAGCTCCAAGGTGAAGTGAATGATGGGAATGCTTTTATGGCAAATGAAGGATATGCTGGTCACGCAGGGTTGTTTTCTACTGCTACTGATTTATCAACCTTATATCAAGTTTTAGTAGATAAAGGAAAACGAGGAGATACGGTTCTATATGACGAAAAAACCGTGGAACTATTCTTACAAGACGTGTTTAAAACAAAATCAGGTTCAATTCAATCTTATGGATATTTAAAGAATGCTGGGTGGATGCAATCTTTGGCGGAAGATGCGATTGGACACAATGGATTTACGGGCACTTATGTAACAATTTCTCCAAAAAATAAGATAGTAGTAATTGTTCTGACCAATAAAATGAATAATGGACAACAAAAATCTGGAAATTATAGTAACACTCACGATTTTGCTAGCGCAGTCAATTATGCAGTCCATAATGAATTCTTAAGTGAAAAATAGAGGAGGATGTTAAATGAAAAAAATTGTAGTTGGTGGTCAAATTGATAAAGAGGAAGTAAAAGCTTTAGTACTTCAGTATGGTTTGCCAGAAGATAGCGTGGAAGTGAAGAGTGATTTGGATGCTGCGATGGCTATTAAATCTGGGACAGCTGATTATTATATTGGAGCTTGCAACACTGGCGGGGGAGGAGCTTTGGCGATGGCTCTAGCTCTTTTAGGAAGAGATAATTGTGTGACGGTTTCGATGCCTGGAAAAATAATGCCAGAAGAAGAAATTAGGGAAAATGTTCGAAGTGGAAAGAAAGCATTTGGATTTACAGCGCAACATAAAAATGATGTTATCCCAATTATCATGGAAGAACTAAATAAAATTTAATAGAAAAAGAGGGAAAGACGATGGATAAAACTTTAGAATTAATAGTTATTGCGTTGCTAGGCGCATTGTGTTCGATTCTAGCGAATAAAGGAATCGCTGTTTTTAATGATGGGTTAAGACCAATTCTTCCAGAATATTTAGAAAAGAAGATTGGTAAAAAGGAATTAGCAGCAACAAGTTTTGCGTTGAGTTTTGGATTGGTTATCGGATTTGGTATTCCAGTATCGATTGGGGCTTCCATTATTTTAGTGCATAGTATTTTATTGATGACAGATATTATCGGTTCTTGGGCTCCAGAAGGAAAAATCGGGATGGTTGTATCAGGAGTAGTTGGAGCACTCTATGGTGTGGGACTTGTGTTAGGTTTACAAGCTGTAGTTGATTTGTTCAATATGCTACCTGTGAACTTTATGCCTGCACTATCTTCTGTAGGATCGCCTATTATCGTAGGGTTTAGTATTTTCCCTGCAATTGCGATTGCAAGCCAACATGGATTTAAAAAAGCAGCAATCACTCTATTAGCGACTTTATTAGCATTGTTTACAGTCAAACAATTTGGAACGATTAAATTAGAAGCGACTACCATTAAACTAAGTGCAGAAGGAATGTCTTTACTTGTAGGTATGATTTTCATGATTGTATTTGCAATGCAAGTAAAAGGAGATGGAAGTAATTCGAATGAGACTTTAGTGAGTGTATTCTTAGAACGTGTAAATAGAATTAAGAAAAATTGGCTTTGGTTATCACTTACAGGAGGTCTTGTATCTGCTTCTACTAGTTTAATGATTCTTGCTGGGGATCCAATTTCATTAAAATTATTAACTGAAGGAAAAATTAGTGAAGCTGCTTTAGCTGCTTTTGCTCGAGGTATTGGATTTATTCCGTTAGTCTTCTCAACAGCAATTGTAACAGGGGTTTATAGCCCAGCTGGAGCGACGTTTGTATTTGTAGTGGGGATGTTACTAAATGGTAATCCGTTAGTTGCATTTATTGCCGGTGCGGCATTGATGTTTGTTGAAGTTCAATTGTTAGCATTAGTGGCTAAAGGATTGGATAAATTCCCTGGAATTCGTGAAATGGGCGAACACATTCGTACAGCAATGAATAAAGTCTTAGAAGTGGCTTTATTAGTTGGTGGTGCTATTGCATCTGAAAAAATCGCACCTGGGATTGGATACTTCTGGGTTATCGGCTTGCTTCTTCTAAATAGAAAGGCTAAAAGTCCTATCGTTGAACTAGCTATCGGACCAGTTGCAGCAATCAGTTTAGGAATTATTGTTAATATTCTTTACATGGTTGGATTATTCACACCAGTTGCTGGATAGGAGATTGTTGATATGACGTTCATAGATGGAATTACTTATATGCACGAGCATACGACCATTGATTTATCTAGATTAAAAAATATTGATGATACTAATTTAAATTGCTTTGATGAAACAGTAGAAGAATTTAAAAAATTATATGCTAAAGGGGTTCGTAACATCGTAGATGTTACGAATCTTGATATGAGAAGAAATCCTTTATATGTTCAAAAGGTTGCTGAGCTTAGTAAAATTAATATTATTCAAGCGACAGGCTTTTATCAAGATAAATTTTTACCGGAATTCGTGACTGATGCGAGTGTGGAAGAGTTAGCTGATTTGATGCGTAGAGAGATTCTGGAAGGAATTGATGGCACCAATATAAAAGCGCAAATTATTGGTGAAATAGGAACAAGTAAAAATATGATGACTGATAGAGAAAGAAAGGTTTTTCTCGCCTCGTCAATTGTTCATAAAGACTTAGGAGTTCCAATTACTACTCATACAACTCTAGGAACATATGGTCATGAGCAAGTCGCTTTCTTTAAAAAAGAGAATGTAGACTTAGATAGAGTCATTATTGGACATGTCGATTTAACGGGCGATGTAAATTATATTCTTAAGATGTTAGATGAAGGTGTCTATGTAGAGTTTGATACTGTGGGTAAAGAGAACTACCAACCCGACTTATTGAGAGTAGAAATGCTAAAGGAAATTGAGCAAAGAGGCTATGAAGACAAGGTATTCTTATCTATGGATATTACGCGGAAGTCAAACCTAGAATATCAAGGTGGAATAGGTTATTCTTATCTATTAGATCGTTTTGTTCCAATGTTACGAGAGGGAGGAGTCTCAGACAAATTCATCCGTAAAATGTTAGTGGAAAATCCTAAGCGATTTTTGGTAAGGAGTAAAAGATGAAAAGTTATCCTTTAAAAAGTTTGACACTCGTAGAAGCGCAAGAAATGCAATTCAGATTAGTAGATGAGATTACTAAAGTCTTTCCTGGAAATGAAATTTTAACTAGGGGAGATTTAGGAGTAGTTAAAGGTCTGAATCAACCTGTGTATACAAGAAAGGTCGAAAAGGTTATTGCAAACTTTTTTGACGCAGACGAAGCGTTGTTAGTTAGAGGGTCAGGAACGAATGCTATAAGACTGGCATTGCATGTGGGTGTTAATCGTAAAAAGAAAATATTAATTCATGATGCACCTATTTACCCAACAACAAATGTGAGTTTTGAGATGTTAGGTATCGCATATGAAAAAGTGGACTTTAATGATTTAAATGCTCTGAAAGATATCATTAAAAGTAAAGAAATAACGTCAGCTCTGGTTCAAGTTACGAGACAACTTCCATCTGATTCATATGAAACAGAAACAGTTATTAAAACAATTAAAGAGTTGCGCCCTGATATATTTGTGATTACAGATGATAACTACTCTGTTTTTAAAACAGAAAAGATTGGGGTTCAATATGGAGCGGATATTTCTTGTTTTTCAACATTTAAGCTCTTAGGTCCAGAAGGAATAGGTTGTTTAGTAGGAAATTCCGAATCGCTACAAAGCTTGAAAAAAGAAAACTATTCTGGTGGAGGACAAGTGCAGGGACATGAAGCTCTAGATGTTTTAAAAGGGATGATATATGTTCCGGTTTCTCAAGCTATTTCCGCTAAAGTTGGCGAGGAAGTATGTGAATCGCTAAATCAGGGGACCTTAGATATGGTTAAAGAAGCCTCTATTGTGAATGCACAATCGAGAGTTTTGATTGTAGAATTAAAAGAACCGATTGCTGAAGCGGTGATTGAGGAAGCGACGAAGTTAGGTGCGTTGCCGTATCCTGTAGGAGCTGAATCTCAATATGAGTTTTGCCCTTTGTTTTATAGAGTTTCCGGCACTTTTAGAAATGCGGATCCAACAGCAGAAAAGCGTTTGATCCGAATTAATCCGAATCGCTCTGGGGCTAAAACTATTATAAGAATATTGAAAGAATCTATAGAAAAAGTGAAAGAATAAATAAGAGGAAGAGTATGGTAGAAAAGTTTTTAATGAAAAAAGGTCAAGTAATCAATGCTATTGCATCTGATTTCTTAAAGAAATCGGTAGGAGATAAGGTGCCTAGTATTTCTGAATATCAAGAAGATTTAGAAGTAGCTCGTGGGACCGTTCAAAATGCGATTTCTTATTTAAAAAAAGTGAGGGGGCCTTTAAATTAATCAGCAAAGGACACCAAGGTTCGTTTATTTCAGAAATTAATTATGAAATATTACAATCTTATGCATTGTCAGAAACGGTTCTTGGGACTATGACGTTGCCATACTCTAAACTCTATGAAGGTTTAGCAACCGGAATTTACGAAGAATTCCGCAATAACCATATTCCATTGAATTTAGGTTATATTCGTGGGTCTAAAGAAAGAATTAAAGCAGTTACGAGTAAGTTTTATCGTTTTGCAATTGTTTCTAAATTTGCTGCTAAACAAGCTATTCATAATCGCGAACCGTTAGAAGTAGCACTAGACTTCGGTAAAAATAGTTATTTAAGTGAGCACGTTGTTGTCTTTTCTAGTGAAAATACTGATAAGACTATTGAAAGCAAGAAAGTAGCTATTGATTATAATTCAATCGACCAATATCTACTAACTGAAGAAGTTGTAAAAGGTAAGAATGTTCAATTAGTTGAAATGCCTGGATTTCAAATTCTAACAGCGTTAAGAAAGGGAATTGTAGACGTTGGTGTTTGGAATTTAGATGAATTAATGGATAAAGATTATTCCGATTTAAGCTATTCGAAATTAAAACACAATCGGTGGATTGATGATATGACATCTGCAGTTGTTGTAGTTCATAAAGATGATGATTCGCTAAGAGCTTTTTTTAATCAGAGTGTAGCTGCAGATAAAATAATTGAGATTCAAGAAAAAGTGAAAAATAATGAGATGATTCCTCAATATTAAAAGGGGTGAGTTCATGCTAGAAGAGAAATTAGATGTTCTGGTAGTGGCGGATGTTATAGATGAAGATACAAAAAAATATATATTGAAGGCTAGTGACTTTTTTTCGAAATGAAATGAAGATTAATGATGACACGAAGGTCGAAGTATTTCTTATTCATTTAGCGATGGCTGAATCGAGACGCAGAAAAAATGAAGTGTTGGATGCCAAAATGGAAGAAATCATTCGAAATGAAGTTAATAACCATCATAATTTTGCTGAATGTAAAGAAGTTTGGAGCCGCTTATCAAATTATATCGGTGAAGAAGTGTATTTGGAGAATGAATTAGAGTTTATTTATCTTCATTTATTGAATTTGTTAGAAGGTGACAAAGATGTTTCTTGATCTTGTGAATAGAAGAAATCGATCTTTAGTCGATTTTGCAGTCAAGCTGCATCAAGATGGTGAAATTCTTCCGGATACCTATGTGATTGATTTAGATGCGGTTATTCAGAATGCAAAATATATGTCCAAAATCGCGAATAAAGAAGATATTGAGCTTTATTATATGCTTAAACAGATTGGAAGAAATCCGTTTATAGCAAGAGCGATTGCTGAAAATTCAAATATAAAAAAAGCGGTTGTTGTTGACTATAAAGAAGCATTAAGAATGATGGAAGAGGGATTGTCTTTAGGGAATGTGGGACATCTAGTACAAATTCCGGATGCCTGTTGGAGAAAATCATTTCTTATGGAACAGATTATATTACGGTATACTCACTTGAGAAAGTACAGCAGATTATTCGTGTTGCGAATCGATTAAAAAAACATCAGAAGCTTTTGTTGAAAGTTATTGAGAAAGGCGACAATATTTATGATGGCCAATACGGTGGCTTTCATTTGTCTGATTTAGATGAGGTCATTGCTATTGTTAAAGAGTCTGAATGGGTAGAAATAGGTGGATTAACTTCTTTTCCTTGTTTTTTATTTGATGGTAAAGAAAATATTATTCCAACAAATAACATGAAAACAGTAAAAAAAGCGAAAGAAATTCTTGAAAAAGAAGGAATTCAACCAATACTGAATATGCCATCTGCTACTTGCTCAGTGACAATCCCAGAAATTCGAAAATTAGGAGGACACCAAGGAGAACCGGGGCATGCTTTGACGGGAACCACTCCGCTTCATGCTGTGCTGGATTTACCAGAAATTCCTGCCTTAGTGTATGTTAGCGAAATCTCTCATAATTTAGATGGCCATTCATATTTTTATGGTGGAGGATATTATAGGCGAGGTCATTTTGAGAATGTGGAAGTTGTTAATGGAGATAATGTTGTTTTTGATACAGTTCTTCCTCTGAAAGATGAGAGTATTGATTATTATATTGAGACTAAAAATGAGCATCGAGTTGGAGCAACTGTGATTGGTTCTTTTAGAACACAGATTTTTGTTACTCGAAGTGATTTAGCTATTGTTTCAGGACTGCAGAGTGGGGAACCTCATTTGATTGGAATCTATGATAGTTTGGGAAATAAAGTGAGAAGGTGAAAAAATGGGAAGATTTGTTCTCATTGTTTTAGATAGTTTTGGCGTAGGAGCCATGAAAGATTGTGCAGAAGTTAGACCTAGAGATGTAGGAAGTAATACTGCAAAACATATCATTCAATCAAAACCTGATATAAAAATTCCTACGTTAGAAAAATTAGGACTTATGAACGCTATTGGTGAGGAAGTCGGAGAACATAAATTTTCTGATATTGCTAATTATGGGACAGCCAATTTAACTCATTATGGAGCAGATTCCTTTTTAGGGCATCAAGAAATAATGGGGACTACTCCGAAAGTTCCGTTGATTCAACCGTTTAATGAAAAAATAGATGAAGTTGAAAAGAACCTATTAAAATATGGTTATAAAGTTAGACGTGTTGGAGAACCGGGGTTACAAATTCTTGTAGTGAATGAAGTAGCAACAGTAGGCGATAATTTAGAAACAGATTATGGTCAAGTTTATAATGTTTCAGCTTGCTTAGATTTAATTAGCTTTGAAGAGTTAAGTAGGATTGGGCATGTTGTTAGAGAGGTTGTTCAAGTATCAAGGGTTATCACTTTTGGAGGAGAACAAATTACGCTGGATAACCTTTTACGAGCTAGAAAAGTGAAGAATGACAAGATAGCAGGGGTAGATGCTCCAGAGTCAGGAGTTTATAATCACGGATATCAGGTAGTTCATTTAGGGTATGGAATTGATAAGAATGTTCAAATACCAACGATTCTTGATAAAAAAGGAATTACAGTTTCTTTCTTAGGTAAGATAGCGGATATCATACAAACAACAAGCACAAGACTTTTCCCTGGTGTCGACTCTGAATATTTGTTTGATTGTTTAATGGGAGAAGTTAAGAGCATCGAAAATGGCTTTATTGCATTAAATATTCAAGAAACCGATTTGGCTGGTCATGCTGAAGATGTTGAGAGATATGCAGACAGGTTAGAAGTAAGCGATAAACGTATTGCGGAATTACTTCCGCAATTAAATGGCGGAGATATTTTAATTGTGATGGCGGACCACGGAAATGACCCAACAATAGGTCATAGTAATCATACGAGAGAAAGAGTCCCTCTTCTGATACACAGTCCTGGTATTACAGGGAAATATGTTGGAGAACGTGATACTATGGCTGATGTTGCTGCTACTGTTGGAGAATACTTTAATGTGGATTCTCCGCAGCATGGACATTCCTTCTTAAATAGAATTTTTGAAAAATAGGTTTTTACTATGGAAAAAATACAAAAATACGCTTATAAAACAATGCTGGCGATGAAGAATCCGTTAAAATCAGTAGATAGGGTATATCCCTTGGCTTTTGATGAGATTTCTAATCATGATGGGTATTATTTTGGAGTTAAAAATAGTCTATATCTAACGAATGCGATGGAAGAAAAATTAAAACAATGTTCGTACTATTTGCATACTCGAGATCAATCTAGTTTAGGTGGCCGTGCTATTGATATTGATTTAAAGAATCCAATAACAGGTTTACCTATGACAGGCTCTTCTAGTGGAACAGCAATCAATGTCTTCTTAGGGATAAATGATATAGGAATGGGTACAGACGGTGGAGGTTCAGGTTCTAGCTCCCGGCTATTTCTCTAAATTTATTTTCTGTAATTGATCCATTATTGTTTCAAGAAGAACGAAAAAAAGAAATTGAGAAAGTATCAACCGATGGAATTTCATTTATACCATCTATAGGTTTAATATCTAAAAAAATCTAAAAGTTACTTCGAGAATTATACTTAAATTTAAGAGCTTTTAGAAAATTCTAAATCGAGAAACGAAAAATACTGGTTGATGACGAAAACATCTGTAATTTGCTGAAGGACGAGAATCTTGAAGTTAGCTCGTTTGAAGGGAAATATGATAATGAACGTTTAGCATTAATAGAAACCGCAAAAAGATTATTGGAGAAATACGATATTATTGTGAGTAAAGAAGGTCCAGTAGATTTGAATGGGTTTGGAGATACTGTCTTTGGACATTTTGATGATAAAACCAAAAAGATACAGGTTGCTGCTAATAAAGGTTTTCTCCGAATAGCTAATATGGCAAACTGTTTTGCATTAACTGTTCCAAGTGGGGAGTTGTCGACAGCGTATGTAATTTTATGTGACTCTAATAATGTTTCTGCTATTAGAAAAATCTTTTTCTGATTGCAGAGAGTTTATATCGAGAAAATGATGCGTTATCGGAAAGATATTTTTTTAAATTATAAAGAAATTACTTTATGAATGGATATAGTAACTAAGTTAGGGTTAGAAAAATCTAACCCTTTTTTTCGTATCTTTTTATTGACAATGTTCCAAAATGGGGATATACTTTATATATAGTTTAGAATAATTCTAAACTAGAAACAGGAGGTAATAGATATGTCAAAAGAACAAACAAAACAAGTATTAAATCAATTAGTGGCTGATTTAAGCCAACAATCAGTAATCGTACACCAAGCTCACTGGTACATGCGCGGTGCAACTTTCATTACAATGCATCCATTAATGGATCAACATATGGAATTGTTAGACGCTCAATTAGATGAAGTATCAGAACGTTTAATCACATTAGGTGGAGCACCTTATTCAACATTACGTGAATTTGCTGAAAACACTAAGATTGCCGATGCTAAAGGAAACTACAGCGACAGCATGGAAGACCGTATCCGTCATTTATTAGTAGGATACCGTTACTTAATCGACCTTTACCAAAAAGGTATCGAAGTAGCTGGTGAAGAAGGCGATGATGTTACACAAGATATCTTCACTGGTGCAAAAGGTGCATTAGAAAAATTAGTTTGGATGCTTTCAGCAACAATCAACGAAGCACCAGGATTATAATTTTGAAGACTCTAGGGCTGGACAGTTTGTCCGGCCTTTTTCTTTTGCCCAAATTCTGAAAATTATCATATATGATAATTACCATATATGATAATTTCACCAACGCAAAGTTCCTAAGTGTAACCCTCACCTAATCATTAAGCGGGGTTAGAAAGCACACTCCCTTGGAACTCATCCCACCATAACGAAGCTTTTATAAGCTTGGCTTAGCAGACTTCGCAGCACAGTGATATTTTCAGAAGCACCAAGATAAAAGACCGTAAGCGTTCTGCAAATATAAATTCACTAAGCAGAGATTACGAAGAATCTTACGGATCCTATAATCGCAGTGGTGGGGAATCGTATCAAATGCGAACTAAAGGGAGTTAGGAATTTATTCCTTACTCCCTTTTTGAGGCTTTGAAGGTGAGAGACCTAAGGCTCGAACCGGTACCCCACTACAGCGATTATGGAAACATCCGTAATGATTCGTAGTAATCGAAATCTTCTTTTATAAATACTAACTTTATTTTTTACAGAAAAATGTAACGACCTACGGTCTTTTATATGATTTTACAAGAAAATATCACAATACTAGCTGATGGGTATGCTATAATAAAGCCAATCTTATGAAAGGTGGAAGGTTTATGGAACAAAAGAAATACAGCGGGAAAGAGTTCACGATGAACGTCCTTAACGCACTTGCATTAGGCGTGGTCGTTACACTTATCCCTGGAGCATTACTGGGTGAATTAGTGAAGGCGTTATTACCAGTATTCCCACAAGGCCAATTGATAATCCAAGCAACCCAAGTGGCCAATACATTAATGGGAGCAATCATCGGATTGATGGTCGGTCAATTCTTCAAATTCACTCCAATTCAAACAGGAGCGCTGGCACTAGCCGTTTTATTTGCAGGCGGTGTAGCAATTTCAATCCTGACGTAAAAGGAATTGTCTTTAGCGGTACAGGGGACATCATTACGATGGGGCTTACTGCAGCGTTAGGAGCAGCAGTCATTTTATGGATTGGCAATAAAGCCAAAAGCATACTCTATTATCGTGATTCCAACGGTGTTATTAGTCGTTGTTGGTGGAATAGGTCGTCTTGCGTTACCATACCATCAAAACTTTAACAACCATTATTAGGACAAGGAATCGGAAATCTATTATCATTACAACCCGTTATTATGTGTTTATTATTAGCCGTTATTTTCTGTATGTTAATCGTTTCTCCGTTTACAACAGTAGGGATTGCCGTGGCGATTAGCCTTAGCGGTGTAGGTTCAGGGGCAGCAAACCTTGGAATCTGTGCGGCTGGGTTTCGGTCTTGCGATTGCGGGATGGAAAGTGAATCCAAAAGGAACTGCGATTGCGCATTTCATCGGTTCACCAAAAATGTCAATGGCGAATGTGTTGGCAAAACCAAAAATCTTATTACCAATGATGTGTACATCTGCCGTACTTGGTGTGTTAGCAGCTTTATTGAACATCCAAGGAACCCCTCAAAGTGCAGGTTTTGGGTTCAGCGGATTAGTAGGACCAATCAATGCGTTGAACTTAGCTGAGGGCGGATGGAGTGTGATGAATATCGTTATTGTGACACTTATTTTCGTCGTTGCGCCAATCGCGTTAAACATCGTATTCGTTCATTTATTCGAAAAAGTGTTAAAATGGATTTCAACCAGAAGATTACAAATTAACCGTTTAAGAGAAAAGGGGAGTTAAAATGAAAATCGCAATTGCGGGTGCAGGAGCAATGGGATGCCGTTTCGGCTACATGTTAACAAAAACAGGACAAGAGGTGACGCTAATCGATGAATGGCCAGCGCATATCGAAGCGATCCAAAAAAATGGGTTGAAAGTCTTTGATGGAGATAATACGGATACCATCGACATCAAGATTATTCGTCCGGAAGAAGCAACAGAAGAAGTAGATGTGGTCATCGCATTTACAAAATCAATGAAATTAGGCGAAATGCTTGAAAAGATTAAAGCGATTATCCACGAAGATACAAAAGTGCTATGTCTTTTAAATGGTCTAGGACACGAAGACACAATGGCGAAATACGTTCCTCGTAAAAATATTATTATGGGGGTAACGATTTGGACTGCGGGGCTAATCGAACCAGGGGTAGCGCGTTTAGGCGGAACTGGTACGGTAGAAATGCAAGCGGCAGACCCAAGTGGTGTAGCGATTGCTAAAGAATTAGTAGAAGTGATGGACAAAGCGGGATTGAACGCAAGCTACAGCGAAGACGTTCATTTTTCAACATGGCGTAAAGCGTGCGTAAACGGTACGATGAACGCAACATGTGCCATCTTAGATGCCAACATCGGCGAAGTGTTTGATACTTCAACAGCCGAAGCGATTGTAACGCAAATTATTGGTGAATTTGTCGCTGTTGCGGAAAAAGAAGGCGTGCATCTTGATCCAGCTGCAATGAAAGATTATGTGTATACGGCTTCTAATAAAGTTCGTAGTCACTATCCTTCAATGCACCAAGATTTAATTCAAAACCACCGCTTTACTGAAGTGGACTTCTTGAATGGATTTGTGGCTAGAAAAGGGAAGGAATATGGCATTCCAACACCTTACTGTCAATTGATTACAGAGCTTATCCACGCGAAAGAAGATATTTTGAAAGTTAAATAGTAGGGTAATAAAAAGAACAATTTAAAGAATCAGTTGGTTATTGAAAGAGTCATAGTGGGGTATCGGCTTGAGCCTCGCCATTCTTTCAATCAACTGATTCTTTTTCGTTGTTCTTTTACGTGATTATTGTCTCTAAATATCTCTTTTGCATCGACTAGCAATTAAATAATACAACACACAAAAAGGAGCGAGGCGAGTAGCCTGCTCCTTTTTGTGTTTAGCATTTGCGTAAATCTAGGAAGATTTATAAGAAGTTTTCAACGAGTATCCGTACTGCTTCGAATGCGTTTTGAGAAGCTTTTTCAAGGGTTTCCTCAAAAGTATCCGGTGCGTCTTTCCCTACATGATCGCTGATGCCACGGATGTTCAACACAGGGATATCATAGAAACTAGCCACTTGAGCAATCGGTGCTGCTTCCATGTCACTGGCTGTGATATCCGGCAATTTGGCATGGATGTTCTCAACCGCATCAACCGAACTCATAAAAGAGTCGCTTGTAGCAATAAATCCACTATGGACCGAGAAGGTTTGAACTTGTTCGCGAAGAAGCGTGAGTACTTTTTGTTGTAATTTTACATCGACAGGGTAGTCGGCAGGCATTTGAGGGACTTGCCCCCATACGTAGTCGAATCCAGTCGCATCCACATCGCTATAGGCAAATTTCGTAGAGACAATCACGTCTGCTAAGCTAATTCTGGATTAAAGCTTCCTGTAGTTCCCGTGTTAATGATGAGGTCAGGATGGACTTTATCGCATAACCAAGCACTAGCCGCAGCAGCATTCGCTTTTCCAATACCAGATTGAACGAGAGTCAGATTCTCATGCACTTCTAGAATACGAATAGGCCCTTTTGAAAAGATGACGTTTCCTGGAGAAAAGTGCTCTTCAAACGGAAAGAGTTCTTCCTTCATGGCAGCAACAATCGCAATCTTCATGAATTATTTCCCCCACACTTCAGAAATAGGTTTACTTACTTCTACCTTAGTTCCTGAGAATTGTTCAGAAATGTATTTTTGGATTTCTGGATCGTGGTAAAGTTCTACTAATTTTTTGTATTCTTCTTTATCGGCATTCTCCGCCTTTACAACAATCACATTAATACTAGTAATGGTTGATTCATCCGCTTTTTCATAGAATAAAGCATCTTTTAATACATTTAATCCACCTTCAAGTGCGATGGTGTTTCCGATTGCGATTAAATCAGCATCGTCTAAGACACGTACGCTAGTCGTATCATCAATCATTAAGAACTCAAAGTTTTTCTTGTTTTCAACGATATCACTGGTAGTCCCCGTTCCTTCTTTGAAAGAACTAGATAGTTTAATCAGTCCGGCACTTTCTAATAAACGAAGGGCACGAGTCGCATTATATGGACTATCTGGAAGTGCAATTTTTGCACCGTTTGGTAAGTCGTTTAGACTTTTCACCTTCTTAGAGTAAAGCCCCATTGGTTCGATATAAGTCGTACCGATTGGAACGAGTTTGTTGGAATTCACTTCGTTAAAACCTTGTAAGTAGCCGATTGATTGGAAGGCGTTGGCATCGACGGTTCCGTCAGCCACACTTTCGTTCAATGGCACGCCACCGTTAATTTCTTGGACTTCGATTTTAAGACCTGCTTTTTTAGCTTGTTCAGACTCGGCAATATGTCTCCATATATCCGCATCAGAACCAACGGAAGCAATTTTAACGGTTTTAAGTTCACTCTCTGAGCCTTTTGAAGCTTGAGAGCTTGAAGCAGTGTTATTTCCGCAAGCGCCTAAGACGAATACGGTAGAGAGTGCGATAAGGGATTTAGCGATCGTTTTTAATTTCATATTGGGGGTTCCTCCAGTCTAGGTGTCTAATGTTTCTTACTGAATGAGTGGTTAAATAACTTTTCTCTCGAAAGGATCGATACTAATACCTTGTTTCAATACTTGTTTGGCGTATTCTTTTGCGCCAAATAATGAATGGTCACGGTAGTTTCCGCACTGAACGGCGGAGACGCCTTGAATATCTTTGAATTGAATCTTATCAACGATTTCTTCTAGCGTTGATTTCAATGCGCGTGCAATGTCTTCTGGTGATCGTTCTTCCCATAAAATTAAGTGGAATCCTGTACGACATCCAAAAGGAGAGATATCGATAATTCCTTCTAAGCGGTCCCGTAAAAGATCGGCTAAGAGATGTTCAAATGTATGAACAACACCGGTCGGCATTTCTTGTTTATTCGGTTGTAAGAAACGGATATCAAAATTTGAAATCACATCTCCTTTTCTTCCATGTTCATTCGCAATTAATCGAACATAAGGAGCGATGACCTTGTTGTGGTCGAGTGTAAAGCTTTCTACTTCAGCCATGTTTATTCCTCCAATCATTGAAACAAAATAAAAAAAGCCCGCACTTCTAGCCAACGCTAAAAGGACGAGTTGAAGTTGTGGTGGCGCCATTACAGTCTTCTTATAAAAGATTACTTCCGTACAACTATACGGTAACTCTGTAACGGGAGAACCCGTATTGTCCTAGCAAATCAGACAATCAGCTCAAAAACCTCGTTAAAAATAGAGTGATATTCGGTTTGCGGTAAGCTCTATTTTTGACTCTCTTTTCACAGCGTTTCAAATAAGTTATATAAAGACTATACTAGAAATAAAGAAGATTGTCAATTTTTAAAAACAAACTATACGAAACGTTTTTTTATGAAATAGTTCGTGAATTGGTAAAAATATGCATACTATAAAGATAGTGTTTTTTAAATTCGTTCGTTTTTGCAAGTGGATACACTAATGATTTCGAGCCAAAGAGGGGAAAGTCCATAAAATAATAGTAGAATGTCATGAATTTGTAATTTTTTTACGGTATACTATGGTTAACAAATTCAAAATGAAGGTGACAATAATGACATTATTAGACGTACAGCACGTACAAAAAGTGTATCAAACAAGATTCGGAGCTACTGAAGTAACAGCTTTGAAAGATATAAACTTCTCTGTGGAAGAGGGAGAATATGTAGCCGTCATGGGGGAATCCGGTTCAGGGAAAACAACGCTTTTAAATATTTTAGCGACTCTAGACCGTCCAACAGAAGGGAAAGTCCTCCTAAATGGTGAAGATATTCAAAAAATCTCAGACAAAGTATTAACAGAATTTCGTCGCGATCATCTTGGGTTTGTGTTCCAAGACTTCAACTTATTAGAAACATTATCGGTGTATGACAACATGGTGCTTCCGCTCGTATTGGCTCGTCGACCAATAGAAGAAATGGAAAAGAAAGTGAAACCAATTGCGGAAATGCTTGGGATTGAAGATTTACTAAAAAAATATCCATATGAATTATCAGGAGGTCAACAACAACGTGTAGCCATTGGTCGTGCCATGATTACCGATCCAAGTTTACTACTGGCCGATGAACCAACCGGAGCGCTTGACTCTAAATCAGCTAGCAACACATTAGATTTGTTCGATAAAATCAATGAAAATGGCCAAACAATCTTAATGGTAACGCATAGTACCGTGGCTGCCAGTCGCGCTAAACGAGTGCTCTTTATTAAAGACGGGTTGATTTATAATCAATTGTATCGTGGAGACAGAACGGATCAACAAATGTTTGAATTAATCTCAGAAACGCTCACTGTGATGGCAAACAGAGGTGAGGCACATGTTTAATTTACTTCGTTCGATGGCGATTACGAATTTACGGAAGAACCATTCGTTATACCTACCTTATGCCCTAGCAACGGTATTAGTAACTGTTGTTCTTTATATTACACATGCCTTATCTGCAATGCCGGAGCTTGCAACTTTAAACGGTGGTGCCCAGATGGCTAAAACATTGCAATTCGGGGTTATTATTGTACAAATTGTATCGCTTGTAATCATTTTATATGCGAATGCATTTGTGATGAAAAACCGTTCGAAAGAGTTCGGTCTATACGGAATCTTGGGTCTGGACCGAAAAAATATTCAATTACTCAGTCTTATTGAATTAGTCATCTTTGCTTTTGTCAGTGTTACGATAGGGATTATTCTTGGAATGATTTTCCACCGTATATCCTTTGCCTTATTATTGGGGTTGATTCAATATTCCATCGGGATTGAATATTCGTTACAAATCGGAAGTGTCTTCTATGTATATTTTACTTTAGCGATTATTTTCGCTCTTGTGTTCTTTATTAATGCGACAAGATTATATATGAGTCGTCCGCTGGAACTCTTGAAGGAAAAGAAAAAAGGGGAAAAACAAGGTCGTTTTGTTGCCTTCCGTGCCATTGTGGGTCTTGTGATGTTAGGAACTGCTTATACGATGTCTCAAGCCATTGAGTCCCCTGTTAAAGCACTTCTTTATTTCTTCTTAGCAGTTCTTTTAGTAGTCATTGCCACCTACATTTTATTTGATGCGGGTTCAATTGCATTGCTAGCTCTACTGCAAAAAAATAAAAAGTTGTTTTACAAACCAACAAACTTTATCTCGATTTCAAACTTAAAGTTCCGTATGCGTAAAAATGCTGCAGGTCTTGCAAGTGTGTGTGTACTATCAACTATGGTTTTAGTGACATTAGCGACGACGGTGGCTTTACAAAAAGGAACGACTGAAAAACTAGATCAAAACTATCCAACAGCCTATTCTGCAATTGGATATATTATCAACCAATCAGAAGTAAACAAATACCCAGAAATCGTTCAGCAAATCAAGGCGCAATCAAAAGGAAACTTTCTAATGAAAGAAGTTATTTAAGTGTACTTCGTTTTGGTTCTCGCACAGAGAAAGGGTTTGATTTGACAGGGGTTCACTCTGGAGACAGCCCAGCTGCAATGTTGACCATTATTTCGGTCGACGAGTATAATCGCCTATTTGGAACGAAGTATTCGGTAGGGGATAAAGAAATCATCCTAGGTCTTGTCAAAGGGAATGTCACAAAAGTGGATGAGGTTAAGACATGGTCTGTTGTATTCAATGCGACTTTGAAAGTCAAAGAAATGATTGATGCCTCAGCGTATAAAAAAGTAATGCCACAGCTTCCGTATGTGTCTGATAATATTTATGTAGCAATCGTCCAAGATCCGATGAAGTTTATGGAACCTTCTGTCGGAAAGGCTATGTATTACTCGTTGTGGGATACAACAACGGAATTTTCACAAAGAGATGCAGAATTCCAAGCGTACCAAAAGGTAGCAAATCAGTATAAAAATGGCAATTTGCTCTTAGCTAGTAAGAATGAAGCGGCTAAGGAATTATATAGCTTTATGGGAAGTTTGCTCTTTGTGGGGGCTCTTCTATCTATTGCTTTCTTTATTGGAGCAGCGCTTGTCATTTACTACAAACAAATTTCTGAAGGATACGAAGATAGAGATCGATTTGTCATCTTGCAAAAATTGGGAATTGATCAAAAGACGATTAAAAAATCGATTAACCGACAAGTACTCATCGTCTTCTTCTTACCATTAGTCATGGCGTTCATCCATACAGCGTTCGCCTTTAAGATGTACCGTAAGATTATCGAACTCTTCGGCGTTGACGGTAGTGTTACCTTAAATGCAACAATGGTGATTGGAGCTATTTTCGTGGTGGTTTATCTCGTTGTTTATCAAATCACTTCAAGAAGTTACTTCAGAATTATCAAACGGTAATTGTCTAAGAATATTCAAAGAGGTTTCCGAATGATATGTACCCCCTTTACTGGACAAACCAGTAAAGGGGGTATTTATTATGCGTTACTCATCAGAGTTCAAAATGAAATGTGTCGAATTATATCGACAAGGAATATGGGCCGAAACGCCTGAAAAAGTTATGAAGAGTAGTTTTCGGAAAAAAATAGTAGAATGGGATAAAATTGAAAAAATTCACGGCCCTAAGGGGTTAGAGCGCGTTAAAAAGCAGAGAAAATGGTCACAAGAAGAAAAATTGACATTTGTTCTACAGATTTTAAATGGGAAAAACTCTTACAGAGGTTTCTTTTCCAGCAGGAATTAATCACGGATTATTAAGTTCTTGGGTTCACAAGTATCTAACTTATGGATATAATGGTCTAAAGAATGAGAAAAGTGGACAAGCATTATCTAAGGAGCCTGTTATGAATAAAAAACTTGTATCAGATACCCTTTCAGAATCAGAACGAGAAGAATTAATTCGTTTGCGTGAACGAAATGCATATTTAGAGGCTGAAATTGCTGTTATAAAAAAACTGAGAGCCTTGAGAAAAGAACAAGAAGCTGCGCTTCTCAAGGCGAGAAAGCAGCGATCATCAAGGAATTGCGAGAAGTAGGATACCAACTAAAATATCTTCTTAAAGCGATGAAAATGGCTAAATCTACTTATTATTTTGAATTAAATAAAGTAGATGCTGTGGCTGAGAAAAATGGTGAGTTATTATCGGAAATCCAAACCATCTTTCATGTAAATAAAGGTAGATATGGTGTTAGAAGAATTTACCAAGAACTTCGTCGTAGAGGCTACGTTGTTAATCATAAAAGAGTTCAACGTCTGATGCATATAAATGATTTATATGGAAAACGCCCTAAACAAAAATACCATTCCTATCGCGGTAGTGTTGGAAAAGTTGCTGATAATATTATTAATAGAGATTTTGTGGCCAAAAGGCCTCTTCAGAAATGGAGTACAGATGTCTCTCAATTCACTTTTTCTTGGGGGAAATGTTTCTTTTCTCCAATTTTGGATATGTCTACTAATGAAATAATCTCCTATGATCTTTCTCTAAGCCCCAACTTAGAACAGATTCAAAGGATGTTAAATAGAGCTTTCAAAAAATTCCCTGATGTTAATGGATTGGTTCTACATTCAGATCAAGGTTGGCAATATCAACACGCATTTTATCAAAGATCATTAAAAGAACGAGGCATTATACAATCAATGTCTCGAAAAGGAAATTGTTATGATAATTGCATTATAGAAACGTTTTTCGCCAGAATGAAGAACGAGATGTTCTATGGTTTTGAAAAGGAATATTCTACCTTTAAGAAATTTCAAACGGCTGTGGAAGAATATATAGATTATTACAATAACAAAAGAATTCAAGAAAAAACAAAATGGATGTCCCCTGTTCAATACAGGGAAACATCCATGCGTTCAGCTTAATTTAATAATGTGTCCAGGATTCTGGGTACATATCAGAAGGGAGCCTCTTTTTTGATGAAATTTTTAAAGTGACAAAAATGTAAGAAACGAATAAAAAATGATAGGATGGTGTCATGAATTCACTTTTTATTTCGGTTATACTGTGTTCAACAAATTAAAACAAAGGGTGAAAACAATGACATTATTAGACGTACAACATGTACAAAAAGTATATCAAACAAGATTCGGAGCTGCGGAAGTAACCGCCCTAAAAGACATTAATTTCTCAATTGAAGAAGGCGAATATGTAGCTGTAATGGGGGAATCTGGTTCAGGGAAAACAACGCTATTAAATATTTTAGCGACTCTAGACCGTCCAACAGGCGGAAGCGTTCTATTAAATGGGGAAGACATCCAAAAGATCTCTTCAAAAGTACTAACAGAATTCAGACGTGACCATTTAGGGTTCGTGTTCCAAGATTTCAACTTATTAGAAACATTATCAGTATATGACAATATCGTATTGCCACTCGTCTTAGCAAGACGTCCGATTGCAGAGATGGAACAAAAAGTAAAGCCGATTGCTGAAATGCTAGGAATTTCAGACTTATTGAAAAAATATCCTTATGAATTATCAGGAGGGCAACAACAACGTGTGGCAATCGGTCGTGCAATGATTACAGATCCAAGTTTACTACTAGCCGATGAACCAACCGGAGCTCTGGACTCAAAATCAGCTAGCAACACATTAGATTTGTTCGATAAAATCAATGAAAATGGTCAAACAATCTTAATGGTAACACATAGTACGGTTGCGGCAAGTCGCGCTAAACGAGTGCTCTTTATTAAAGACGGATTAATTTATAACCAATTGTATCGTGGAGAAAGAAGCGACCAACAAATGTTTGAATTAATCTCTGAAACGTTAACCGTGATGGCGAACAGAGGTGAGGCACATGTTTAAACTACTAAGTTCATTAGCCGTGACTAATTTGAAAAAGAATCATTCGCTGTATTTACCATTTGGACTCGCAACAGTCATGGTCACGATGATTTCTTATATCGTTCACGCTTTATCTTCAATGCCAGAACTTTCCACTTTAAGAGGGGGTTCTTCTATCGCTCTTTCTTTAGGCTTGGGAGTGATTGTGATTCAAGTTGTGGCGCTATTAATCGTGCTTTATGCCAATAGTTTTGTAATGAAAAACCGTTCGAAAGAATTTGGACTGTATGGAATTTTAGGCTTAGACCGTAAAAATGTACAAATTCTTAGCTTTATGGAGTTGTTCTTATTTGCAATCGCTAGTGTAACGGCTGGGATTGCATTAGGAATGGTTTTCCACCGTTTCGCTTTTGCGGTTCTCTTAAAATTGATTCAATATCCGATTGGACTAGAGTATCACTTACAAATCGGTAGTGTCTTCTTTGTATATATTTTCATGGGTGTTATCTTCTTGATTGTGTTCTTCTTGAATGCTACGAAAATTTATACAAGTCGTCCATTAGAATTACTAAAAACAAAGAAATTTGGTGAAACAAAAGGTCGTTTCATGAAGACGCGAGCAATCATTGGGTTTGTGATTTTAGGGCTAGCCTATTATATGTCACAAACGATTGAAAGTCCGATGGCAGCCATCATGATGTTCTTTGTTGCGGTTATTATGGTTGTTATTGCGACCTATATTCTGTTTGATGCAGGTTCTATTGCCATTTTAAGTGCATTGCAAAAAAACAAAAAACTGTTCTATCAACCAACAAACTTTATTTCAATCTCCAATTTAAAATTCCGTATGCGTAAAAACGCTGCTGGATTGGCTAGTGTGTGTATTCTATCTACCATGGTATTAGTAACACTAGGAACGACGGTGTCTTTACAAGTAGGAGCTTTTAAAACACTTAATGAATCTTATCCTACGGAATATTCGGTTTCTTCATTCCTGACTTCTAAAGAGGAAGAAGCAGAAGCAAGTAAAGCGATGAAAGATATTCAAGCTAAATCTTTATCAACTGTTAAGAATGAAATTTCATTTGGACAATCCGTTCGTTTTGGTCTTCAAAAAGGGGATTCTGTTGAGATTATGAATTCTTTCTCTGGGGCAGAGAATGTGGTAGCTCTGACGGTGATGTCTCAAGAGGATTATAACCGCATTTTTGGAACGAATCTTTCCTTGAAAGAAAATGAAATGGTAGTGGGCCATACAAAAGGAGACGGCAAAGAGTTTTCAACACTGACTACTGCCAAAAAAAACTATAAGGTTGTTGGTGATTTAAACGATGATAAGTATAAGACGACCTTGCCTCAACTATCAGCCTTAGTGGATAATATTTATATGGTGGTTGTGAAAGACGTATATGACTTTATCAATCCAGGAAATCATGAGAGAGTGCAGTACTATTCACTATGGAACACAGATACAAAAGAAGAAAGTTTAAAAGAAGAATTTGATGCTTATCAAAATATAGATGTAGATCAATATAGTGTCCCTATAGCCATGTCTAGTAAAACAGAAGCTGCGAAAGAAATATATGGATTTATGGGAAGTCTTCTCTTCATTGGGGCCTTACTTTCAGTTTCCTTCTTTGTGGGTGCGGTATTAGTGATTTACTACAAACAAATCTCTGAAGGATATGAGGATCGAGATCGTTTTGTCATCTTACAAAAAATGGGAATTGATCATAAAACGGTTAAACAATCTATCAATCGCCAAGTATTAATTGTCTTCTTCATGCCTCTATTAACGGCATTCATGCATACAGCTTTTGCGTTTAAAATGTATACGAAGATTGCACAATTATTTGGAGTAAACACTCAAATAACATTGATTGCTTCAATCGTCATTGGGATTATTTTCTTAATGGTTTACTTTATCGTCTACAAAGTAACCTCTAGAAGTTACTTTAAGATTGTAAAACGTTAAAAAAACGTTCACAAAGAGCAGACTGTTTTGAATAAGAAACCTATTTTGGATGGCTTCTTTCACATTAAAAAAAACACAAAAGGACAAGAGGTTTCTTGTCCTTTTTATGTGCTCAAAAATAGGATAACTGTCTACAATAAAAAGCTTTCAAAAAAAACAAGATTTCGGTTTTCAGAAACTAAAAAACATGGTAGAATAGAATGTATTGAAGTAAATAAAACTGGAGGATTAGTCATGATCGATGTTATTGACTTAAACAAAGTATTCGATAACGGCTTTGAAGCATTGAAGTCAGTAAATTTCTCAATTGAACAAGGAGATTTAGTATGTTTACTAGGTCCTAGTGGATGCGGGAAATCAACAATTTTAAATTTAATCGCGGGATTATTATCACCTACTGGGGGAGACATCCAATTTAAAGGAGATTCAGTTGTTAAGACAGAACCAAAAGACCGTAATATTGGATTTGTATTCCAAAACTATGCGTTATATCCGCATATGACAGTGTTAGAGAACATCATGTTCCCACTAACGGTTGGTAAAAATAAAATTTCTAAAGAAGAAGCTCAAAAAATTGCAGAAGAATATATGCAATTAACGAACATTGAAGAGTTGGCAGGTAAAAAACCTGGTACTTTATCAGGGGGACAACAACAACGTGTGGCCATCACTCGTGCGCTTGTTCAAAAACCTGAAGTGCTCTTACTAGATGAGCCATTAAGTAACTTGGATGCTCGTTTACGTTTGAAAATCCGTGAAGAAATTCGTCGTCTTGTAAAAGAAGTAGGAATTACAACAATCTTCGTAACGCACGACCAAGAAGAAGCTTTATCTATCTCAGATAAAATTATTCTTTTAAACGAAGGGTACATTCAACAACATGATGACCCACAAAACTTATACCTAGAACCAAGTAACTTATTCGTTGCGAAATTCATCGGTAACCCAATCATTAATATTACAGAAGTGGAAATTAAAGACGGTGTGATTACTCACCCATCATTCAACTTACCAACTTCTGAATTATCTCAAGACCGCAAACGTCAAGAATTAGCAGATGGACATTACTATTTAGGAATGCGTCCAGAAGACGTAGTTCCAGCTGCTGAAGGAGAAGGTTTATTCTCTACAACAATCAGTGGAGTTGAGTTAATCGGACGTGAACGTATTCTTCACTTCCCATTAGGCGAACAATACTTGAAATCAATCGTAAGTGTGGAACATAAGATTGAAGAAGGAGACACACTTGCATTTAACATTTTAAAACACAAAATCTTCTTATTTGATAAAGATGGAGCGCGTGTTTACTAATGAGAAAATATAATCCAGAAAACCAACCTAAAGCTTGGTTCTTCCTTCTCCCATCTTTAGGAGTGATTCTCTTTATTTAATATTTATCCATTACTTCGTTCGTTCTGGATGAGTTTCCAAAAGGGGTCACTATTAAAATTACAATATACAGGCTTGGACAATTACCAAAAAGTAATCTCAGACCCAATTTTCCATAAAGCACTTATGAACACTGCATTATATGCATTCGCGGTTGTACCCGTTGCACTACTGATTTCAGTGGTCGTTGCGTGGATTATTTTTGAGAAGATTAAACATAAGAGTTTCTTTGAAACTATCTTCTTCATGCCATATGTTACAAGTACAATCGCTATCGGGATTGTATTCCGTTACTTCTTCAATGGAGACTACGGGATTATCAATTTCTTCTTAGGCTTGATTGGCATTCCAGCCGTTAACTGGCTTGATAATGTAAACATGAGCATGCCAACATTGATTATTTTTGGGGTATGGACAAGTTTAGCGTTCAATATCATTATTTTGTTAGCAGGGTTAAGAAACATCGATTCAGAGCATTTCAAAATTGCAAAAATGTTTGGTGCAACAGATCGTGAAATCTTCTGGCGTATTACTTTCCCTCAATTAGTACCTACAATTGCCTTCTTATCAACAGTAAACTTAATTGGTGCATTCAAAGTGTACACTCAAGTTTATGCGTTGTTTGGGGGAAGTGCTGGTACAGCCAACTCAGCAACAACTGCTGTGTACTATATTTACGATAAATTCCATGTGGCAGGAAGACCAGGGGTTGCCATGGCAGCAACTGTAATCTTATTTGCAATCATTCTTTTTGCAACATTCCTCCAAAACAAATTCCTAAGAAAGGCGGAGGGATAAGATGAAGAAAGTATTTAATGGATTTTCGGTTGCGCTATTAATTTTCTTAGCGTTAATTACAGTATTCCCATTTATTTATATGATTATGACAGGGTTTAATGACGTACGCAGAAGCAACAAGCATTCCGCCATCATTTATTCCTAGTTCATTCCAATTTAGTAACTACCTAGAAGTATTTAGCCGTGCGCCGTTCTTACGTTACTTTGGAAACACATTATTCGTGTCTCTATTTACAACAGTAGCTACGGTCACTACTTCGTTACTAGCAGCCTTTGCTGTCACAAGCTTACAGTTCAAAGGAAAAAATATTGTAATGATGATTTTAGTTTCATTATTAATGGTTCCGTATGAATCAATCATCTTTACAAACTACCAAACAATCGCTCAATTAGGGTTGTTAAACACTTATATTGCGTTAATCATTCCGTTTTTAACAAGTATCTTCTATATTTATTACTTAAACGGATACTTAAAAGGAATCCCAAGTACATTTTACAAGGCTGCTAAAATTGACGGTGCCAGTGATTTGGAATATATTCGTCGCATTTTAGTGCCAATGTGTAAACCAGCATTGGTAACAGTAGGGATTTTAACATTTATCCAAAGCTGGAATTCATTCCTATGGCCATTATTGGTTACAAATACGAAGAATTCCGTCTATTGAACAATGGTCTTTCTGCCTTCACAACAGAAGCCGGAAGTGACGTTCATTTGCAAATGGCCGCTGCTACTTTAACGGTTATCCCAATTCTGTTAATTTACTTCGTATTCCGAAAAGAAATTATTAGAGGGGTAGCGAAGAATGGTATCAAAGGATAAAACAACGATTACCTTTCATAGCGGAATTTTAACCATTGGTGGGACTGTCATTGAAGTTGCTTATAAAGATAGTCATATCTTTTTCGACTTTGGAACAGAATTCCTCCCAAAATTAGAATTGACCGATGAATCGGTACAAACGCTCGTAAATCATAGAGTCATTCCACATTTAAAAAATGTTTATGATGCAAGAATTCCTTACAAATATGAAGGGGATGAAGATAAAGACTATGCCAATACGGCCGTCTTTATCTCACATGCGCATCTAGACCATACGAGAATGTTGAACTATTTAGACCCAAGCATTCCTTTATATACATTGAAGGAAACAAAAATGATTGTGAACTCGCTCAATCGAAATGGAGTATTTTTGCTTCCATCACCATTTGAAGACGAGACATTTACAAGAGACATGATTGGCTTAGATGCTGGTGATGTGATTAAAGTGGGAGAAATCGAAGTAGAAATCGTTCGTGTCGATCACGATGCATACGGGGCTGCTGCTTTAATCATCAAAACACCAGGCCATCATATTACGTATACAGGTGATTTAAGACTTCACGGTCATAATGCCGAAGATACAATTGAGTTCTGTAAAAAAGCAAAACATACGGACATTTTAATGATGGAAGGTGTCTCTATCAGTTTTGGTGACCGTCCAGTAGAAGTGGAGGTTTTCAAACCAGAGACAGAAGAAGATGTGATTCGTCAAATTGCTTTCTAGAGAAAGAAAATCCACATCGACAAATTACCTTTAATGGATATCCGGCAAATGTTCGTCGTTTTGAAAAAATCGTCGAGGGAACAAGCCGTACTGTTGTTCTTGAAGCAACAATGGCAGCACTTCTTAAAGAAGTCTTCCAAAAAGAAGCTCATTACTACTATCGTGAAGGGGAGCCTCGACTAGAAGAACTAGATCCAGCATTAGAAATTCCATACGAAACGTTATTAGAGGATACTTCGAAGTACCTATGGCAAGCAGTCGACCACTTCGAACGCTTGCAAGAGGGAAGCTTATACGTCCATAGTGATGCACAGCCTCTAGGAGACTTTGATCCAAACTATCAACCGTTTCTGGACTTATTGGCGGAAAAAAACATTGAGTTTGTTCGCCTTGCTTGCTCAGGTCACGCAAAACCGGAAGATTTAGACCGAATTATTGCGATGATTGAGCCTAAGTGTTTGATTCCAATCCATACGTTAAAACCAGAACTTCTGGAAAATCCGTATGGCAAAAGAATATTGCCGTATCGCGGCGAAAAAATTGTGTTGTAAAAACTATATAACAAAAGGAGAAGAAAAATGAAATTCAAATCTTTAGTAAAAGCGACACTAGCAACAGCATCAGTTGTAGCGTTAACAGCATGTGGAGCTAACTCATCAAACGGCTCACAACAAGCTGAAACTAAAAAAAGATATCGTAACAGAGGTTAAATCAGAAACAACAATCACTTTCTGGCATGCCATGAACGGTCAGCTTGAAAAAGCTCTTCAAAAATTAACAGAAGACTTCATGAAAGCTAACCCAAATATTAAAGTAGAGTTACAAAACCAATCTACTTATAAAGATTTACAAGCTAAATCAACTCAACTTTAACTTCACCAAAAGATTTACCAACAATCACTCAAGCATATCCTAACTGGTTATTCAATGCTGCGAGTCAAGATTCGTTAGTAGATTTCAAACCATATCTTGAAAACGAAACAATCGGATTCAAGAAAGGTGAAGAAATTCGTTCAGACTTAATGGAAGGTGCTCGAATCAACGGAGTACAATACGGTATCCCATTCAACAAATCTACAGAAGTATTATTCTACAATGCAGATTTATTAAAAGAATACGGTGTTAAAGTTCCAACTACTTTAGATGAATTAAAAGAAGCCGCTAAAACAATTTACGAAAAATCAAACCACGAAGTTGTGGGTGCTGGTTTCGACTCATTAAATAACTACTATGCAATTGGTATGAAGAACAAAGGCGTTGACTTCACTAAAGAATTAGACTTCACAAGTGATGCTTCAAAAGAAGTTGTTAAATACTATGCAGACGGAATTCGTGACGGATACTTCCGTACAGCTGGTTCAGATAAATACTTATCAGGACCATTCCAAAACAAAAAAGTAGCAATGTATGTTGGTTCAACAGCTGGTGAATCATTTGTAGCTAAAGGTGCTAAAGAAGCTGGATACGAATACGGCGTAGCTCCACGTCCTGATAAATTCAACCTACAACAAGGTACTGACATTTACATGTTCGAAGGTTCTACTACTGAAGAACAACGTACAGCAGCATTCTTATACTTGAAATTCTTATCTTCAGCTGAATCTCAATTATACTGGGCACAAAAAACTGGTTACATGCCAACAGTTGCTTCAGTGTTAGAAAAAGATGAATACAAGAAATCAGGTTCTAAAGTTCCTGCAATCTTAGCAGATGCTACTAAGAACTTATTCTCAATTCCTGTAGTTGAAAACTCAGATCCTGCATATGCTGAAGTTCGTACGATTTTAGAAAAAATCTTTGCAACTCAAAACGGCAATGTGGATCAATTAATTCAAGATTCTAAAGCGCAATTTGATGCTGCGTGGAATCAATAATCACTTATAAAGTTCATTCACAACACAATCACAATGAAAGCCTGGGAAATTTTTCTCAGGCTTTTTGTGTGGAAATATTTGGTGTAGGAGCGTGTGTTTGCCCCTTTCGGGGGAGGCTTTTAGGTGTATGAAGTGCGGTGCTAATTGCTTTAGAAACAAGCGGTTTTCATTGTTGAAAGAGGATTAGTGAGCCACCGACTCGAGTCTAGGGTCTCTCGTCTTTGAAGCCTCAAAGAGACACTAACGAATGAATTCGTAAGTGTCTCTAATTCGCATTCAATGGATGTCCTCACTAATCTTTCAACAAAACCGTTGTTTCTATTGCAATTGATGTTATTGGTGTACACCTAAAAGCCTCCTGAGGGGATTCCACACAACAAAGCTGAGGAAAGTTGAGAGGCTTTTTCTAGATTGTGTTTCTCATTCATGACGGACCGGTGCAGGATGGGATGAGTGTCTTTTATGGATAGTATGTTATAATGGGCCGATAGGAGAGGTGATTTGAATGCGGTACGTGCTTTTATTAAGGGGCGTTAATGTTGGAGGAAAAAATAAAGTCGTAATGAGCGAGTTTAAGGAACTATTAAAGAGTGAAGGCTTCAGTGAGGTGGATTCTTACATTAATAGCGGGAATTTATTTTTACAAGTATCGAGAGTGTGGAAAAAATCGTTTTGAAAGTCGAAAAATTATTAGAACAGAATTATGACTTCTCGATTCCGTTTGCCTTACTTTCAAAAGAAACTTATTTAGAGGAAATTGCAAATCTTCCAGAGTGGTGGAACGAAGACTTTGCTAGAAAAGATATTTTGTTTTATTCTCAGGGGACCAATTCGGATGAGGTCGTTGAATTTGCAAAAAACTCTGAGCTTTATAATGAAAAAGTGTATATCGGAAAGAATGCAGTCTTTTGGGCTAAGATGGATGAAGGAGAGTTTCTGAAGACGACTTATCATAAGAAGTTGTTGAAGCAATCTTTTTTATAAGTTGATTACAATTCGAAATGGCAAGACCTTTGACAAAATTGCAGAACTACTGCAAAAAGAACAGTAATGTTTATAGAAGTAAAATAGTTTGAAAACAGTAAGTCGATAAATTTACTGTTTTTTTATTTAAAATGGAAGACAATTCGGAGTGTAATCCAGATATGAAGTAGAAAGAAGTGCCTTTATGATAGGGATTTTTTATGGTACAATAATCTGTGAATTTGTAGAAAGTAGAGGCGCATTATGGAAATAAAAATTATTGAAACAAGTGATATGCATGGGTATGTATTGCCAACGAATTATACTGAAAGAAACTTGGATTTAGGATTCAGTACCGCAAAGGCTGCGACGGTCATTCAACGATTAAAACAAGAAGCCAAAGGACCAGTAATCCAAATTGAAATGGAGACTTTATTCAAGGGTCGCCATTAAGCTACTATGTACGTAAAAATGATGCAAAAGTAGCTGCAGATTTAACAAAAGTATTAAACTATTTAGGTTATGATTTAGGAATTCTAGGGAATCATGAGTTCAACTATGGGCTAGACTACTTAAGAGAAGCGATTACGTCTTATAATCATCCTATTCTTTGCGCAAACATTTTAACAAAAGACGGTAAGCCAGCATTCGGTGAACCTTACAAGGTATTTGAAAAAGAAGGTGTAAAAGTCGCTGTTCTAGGGATTACAACACCCTATATTCCAAATTGGGAACAACCTGCAACGGTGAAAGATTTAGTATTCGTGAGTGCGTTAGAAACTGCGAAGAAATACGTTCCAGAAATGCGTAAAGTGGCGGACGTTGTTGTGGTAACTTACCACGGAGGGTTTGAATGCGACCTTTCATGTGGGGATCCAACAGAACTATTAACGGGAGAAAACGAAGGGTATGCGATTGCGACTCAAGTAGAAGGAATCGATGCCTTAGTGACAGGACATCAACACCGTGTGATTGCCCAAAAAGTGAATGGGATTCCAGTGATTCAACCGGGATACCGCGGAGCATATGTGGGTGAAATCAGCCTAGAAGTAGAAAAAGTGGACGGGAAGTATACTGTTGTTTCAAGCGAAGCAAAACTTCACCCAACTGAAGAAGTTCCAGCAGATCCTAAAGTTGTAGAAATGTTTAGCGACTTACAAGCAGAAGTGGAAGATTGGCTAGACACAACTGTTGGAACAGTAGTCGGGGATATGACGATTAAAGATCCTCACGAAGCGCGTTTAAAAGAACATCCATATGTTGAGTTCATTAACAAAGTTCAAATGGATGCCAGTGGTGCGGATATTTCTGGGACCGCGTTATTTAATAACGATGGACGTGGGTTTAATTCTGAAATTCGCATGCGTGACGTGATTACAAACTACATTTATCCAAATACATTAGCCGTTCTAAAAGTGAGCGGGGCGGACTTGAAAGCGGCTCTTGAACGTGTAGCCACTTATTTCATTGTTGAAAATGGAAAAGCAGTCTTCAATCCTAAATATGTGGAGCCAAAACCTCAATTCTACAACTATGATATGTATGAAGGAATCGAGTATACTTTAGACTTTACAAGACCATTTGGAGACCGTGTCACACGTCTAGACTATCATGGAAAACCAGTTCAACCGACTGATGAATTAGAAGTGGTGGCAAATCAATATCGTGCAGTTGGTGGCGGAAACTATAGTATGTTTAAGCCGGAGAAGATTGTGCGTGAGGTGCAGATTGACATGACGGAGCTCATTGCGGAATACTTGCGCAAACATCCAGTCATCGAAGCAACCGTTAACAACAACTTTAAGACTGTGGTGAAATAAAATAAAGACACTTCAAACTCCTCAGAGTTTGTTATAGAAAAGCATTATAGGATACCGGTTTGAGCCTTAGGTCTCAAACCTACCAAGCTTCAAACAGTCTCTACGAAATGAATTTCTAGAGACTGTAATTCACATTGGTTATCATCCCCTATAATGCTTTCTATAACCTCTGAGGAGTTTCGTGTTATCAGCGCTTAAGTTAATGTATTGCTTCGATGAAGTTAGAACAAATATTCCTTCATTCGAAAGAAGGAAAAGCTAGTATAGAAGGAATTCTAATCTTGGATTTTGATACGCCATTTATTAACGGAGTAGACAGGAGTTTAAATTTTGGAAATTGAAAAGTGTTTATGATGATATATTGTGTTTTTTGTGAAGTGTGATATGATTAAATCAACAAACTCAACAAGAGAGGTGTTCTGTATGATAGTGAAAAGATTTATTAAATTTAGTTTTTTGGGGGTATTACTAATGATTCTTTTTGGATGTAATGAAAGAAATAGTAGAGCATACTTGGAGGACAGAATAGGGAATCAAATTAGTCGAGTGTATCCGACGAAAAAATTGGAAGATTTATTTGAGCAATTTCCTAATGGGTTTACGATTTATCAATCTTATCAGTTGTCAGATAAGTTCATTGATATAGTATTAGATGGGGTTGAGAAGGGGAAGCCTATAGAAGGAACGATAAAAGTAATTAATAGAGATAGTGGGGCTGAGGAAAAGAAAATCGCAGTTACGTATGATGCAGGAAAGTATTCATACGACAATGAAGAAGAGGCAAGAAAACTCTGGCCGTTAGAAAAGTTTTTATTCCAAGAAATGACGTTGAATAAAGAGATTTTATCGAAATTTAAACTGAAGGATACTTACTACAACCGTAATAGTGGTGGTTTTGACTTAGAATATATCGTTAAAAACGAACAAATCAACGAGTTTCTTGGGCTTGAAAACCAACCGCAAGTTACATTAGGTTTCCATGGTAGTAATGCGAATAGAGGTTATTACTATACGCTTACAGTTGAGCTAGACAGAAACTTTAAATTTAGAGAACGAATTAGTGAGTAATTGGTACAGGGGATGAGTATATGGGTAAAGTTCAAGAAACCGGAAGCTTGATACCTTCTTTAGATGGGTCTAATCTTTCATATGAATTTGAGAAAGAAAGAATTACTAACCCAAATGAAACAGATAATTCTGTTGTAATTAAGAATGTGGACGAGAGGAAAAAAGTTCCTGATAATTTAGAATATCTTGATGATTTTTATGATAAGATAACAGGGACAAGTGGGACGGCCTTTCGTGATAAAAATACTGGTAAGATAATTGTTTCTTATACTGGGACCAATCTGGATGGGAATGCAGGGGAAGATATTTATGCCGATGCTTCAGGTATTTTCTTAGGAACAGGCTTTCACTATAAACCTGCATTTGAATTCTATGAAAAACTTGCAGAAAAATATGGTTCTGAGAATTTAATTCCAACTGGTCATTCGCTTGGTGGGAACGTCGCGATGCGTGTCGCGCTCAGGTATAATTCAAAGATGGCAATAGTTTATAATCCCGCTCCGCTTTATATGAAAGGGATTCAAATAAAAATTAGTCCCATAGTTTCTCAAAATATTAATCAAATAAATGAGGATATTGCGAACTATACTGGTAGAATTGTTCGTATCGTTGCAAAAAATGATCCGTTAACAAACACAAGTGAAAATTCCAATGGCGTATTTGTAGGAGATAAATTTACTCTGCCAATTTTGAGTGGACATGGATTAGACCTTATTGTGGAAAATGCGAAACAAGTTGCAAAGATATTACGAATTATTAATGCAGAAGAACAATTGGTTTCGACAATAGAAATGGTAAGTAGTAGGATGCAATCTCTAAAGAAGAGAAAAAGATCCTTTGCCAACTCTAATTCTATTAGCCTCGAAGGGGTAACAAGTTCTCAATTGATTTATCTAGATGCAATGCAAGCGCAAATTCTTTCAGAGGGATTAATTAATGTGTCAACATCATCGTTAGAACTAATAGAACATTCGGGGGAAGGGACTCAATATAAAGCACAGAGTTTGTATGATTCTTTAACAAATTCTAATTTAGGATTGAGTCTAAGTCCAGATGAATTATTATCAGCCTTTGCAGAAGCAGGGGTTCATTATGACTCGATTGTTGGTGAAGTTTCTCGTCATTGTAGTGACAAGGAAAAAGAAGTCCAAAATATTGTGGATACATTTAATCGATTAAAAACTAATCTTGATACTGGTATTCAGGAATTAGTTGAAAAAGATAAAGAATTAGAAAATATGTTTACATTAGAAGGATAACCAGTGATGAATGATAAAGATGAAGTAGTCATAAAAATAAAAGAAGCCTATTTGAGATTAGATGATATAAAAGATAAGTTTAATAAAGAGAAACTTGAAAATGAGTTGAGTGAATTAATGCATTTTGAAAAAATCTATTTTCTAGATGGTTAGAAGATAAATATGACAGAGTTATTTATGATTTAAAAAGATAATGAAGATAGTGAAGAAGAATTAAATAGATTAAAACAAATTTTTAATGCCTACTCTGAAGCTAACAAGAACCAATTTGTACTCAGAAGACAAAGCTGTCGAAAATAATGTTGATGATTTATATGTTCATTATAGAGAAACGGTTCGTGTGCAAGAAATGCAAATTGAAGAATTACAAAACAAATTTCGAAAGCTAAATACTGAAGAATAATAAGAGGAGAAAAAATGTTTAGATTTTCTGATGAAGCAGAACGTACTATGAATCAAATATATAATCAATTTCCAGGTGATGGGATATCATGGACTTTTGACACTAGATAAAGCATTTGATAGACTATTAGTGCGCTTAATTTACGCACCTAGGAGAATAGAAATAAGAAATCGCTATTTAGAAGAATATAATATTGCTCTTTCAAAGATTGGAGAAAAAGCAAATCAAGAAATTCGTAAAATCAATTCAGAAATTGATGAAGAAATTAAAGGGCGATTTTCAAAGGCTATTACTCAATCCATTGAGCACGAAAACGAGAAATGGTTAAGATTATAGAATGTCAATAAAATGTTAATTGAAGAGAAGAAAAGAATTAAGCGACTTTGCTTAATTCTTTTTCTTTACATTTTAAAGTTTTTGTTATAGATAGGAATAGTATTTGTGAAATTGGAAATGAGATTGTGATAAGGGTGTATCGCTTCGTTTGTAAAGTATGATATGATTAAAAGAAAAGGTCATGTAGAGAGGATTGGCTTATGAAAGGGAAAAGGGTATTTTATATTGCAATGTTTTTTGCGATAATCTTTATGTTGTTTCGATGTGAAGGAAGAGATAGCAGAGAATATTTAGAAGACCGAATTGGGACTCCAATCAGTAGTGTTTATCCTACTCAAAACTTGGAAGAGCTATTTGAACAATTTCCTAATGGCTTTACGATTTATCAATCTCATACTGAAGGGGAATATCGAATCAAGGTTGAACTTACAGGAGACCCTGAAACAAAGATGATTGCGGGAACCATAAAGAAAGTAAACCGAAAAAATAGAGAGATAACTTCTCAAGTGGAAGTTAAGTATCAGAATGAGGAGTTCTCTTTTTCTGATGAAAAATTAGCAACAGAACTTTGGGGATATAAAAGATTCTTATTCCAAGAAATGACATTGAATAAAGAGGTTCTTTCGAAATTTAAGCTAAAGGATACTTACTACAACGGTAATAACGGTAGCTTTGAAATAGAATATATCGTTAAGAATGAACAAATTAATGAGTTCCTTGGACTAGAAAAGAAACAACAAGTCACATTAGGTTTCCATGGAAGCAATGCGAATAGAGGTTATTACTATACTCTTTCGGTCGATGTAGATAGTGATTTTTCATTCGCTGAAAGAATTGAAGAGTAAGAAAGGAATTAAGCAACTTGCTTAATTCTTTTTTTGTTTCAAAGTTTAGGATTTTGTTAGGGAATGTGGTGGTGAAGGTGGGATATGGTATGATGAAGGCACTGAATTGCAAAGTGAGGTTTTGTGTGTGAAGTTAAAGAAATGGTCGTGGATTGGGCTGTTGATGTTATGCGTGACGCTATTAGTGGGATGTGTGGATCACACGAGTCGTGGGTATCTTGAAGAGCTCTCTGGGAAAGAGTTGAGCAGGGTTTATCCGACAAAAAATATTGAAGATTTATTCGAGCAGTTTCCGAATGGATTTACTGTGAGTCAGTCGCGTGTCGTAGGGGACTCAACGGTATTTGTTTATCTTAAGGCGAAGGAAAAAGGAAAACCTTTTGTCGGTACGATGAAGCAAATCAATTCTAAAACTAAGGAAGAGGAAATCAGTCAGACGTTCCAATATGTGGATGGCAAGTTTGTTTTTGAAAATGAAGAAGAAGCTAAAAAGCTTTGGCCACAAGGAAAGTTCTTATTCCAGGAATTGCAATTGAATCAAGAGATGTTACGAAAGGCAAAATTGCATTCGAATCATTATACGAATAGGGAAGAAAGTCCTACAGGAGATAACTCATTTTATCTAAAATATAATATTCAGCTTCCAGTGGTTAATCGAATTTTGGGGATAGATGAATCGCAACCGATAGATTTTTCTATTTTCGGGCACGATGAGTCCAAAGGTTTTTTATATGAAATTGGAGTGCACCAAGATAATATAACGACTTTATGGGAAATGATACGAGAAATTAGGTAAGAGAAAAGTCGATGGTTTTCTGAAAAAACAAAAGATGTTACAATAAAATCGAGGTGAGTATATGCAAACAATTATGATTGTAGAAGATGAAAAAGTCATTCGTGATGCGGTGGTGTCCGAGTTAGAAAAATGGAATTATGAAGTTGTCGCTGTAGAAGATTTTTCTCAGGTATATACTCAATTTTTATCTGTGAATCCGCAGTTGGTCATTCTCGATATTACATTGCCATTTTTTAATGGTTATTATTGGTGCCAAGAGATTCGAAAAGTGTCTCAAGTGCCCGATTATGTTTTTATCCTCTCATGACCAACCGATGGACATTGTGATGTCGATTAATATGGGTGCAGATGACTATATGACAAAACCGTTTGAACCTAGTGTTCTTGTAGCAAAGATTCAAGGGATGATGCGTAGAAGTTATGAATTTGTACAGCAGAAAGACTGGATAGAGTATAAAGGTGCAACCCTTCAATTAGCAAGCACAAAAGTAGGTTTTAATGGAGAGGAAATGGATCTCTCTAAAAATGAATTAATTGTTCTAAGAGTCTTGTTTGAGAAACAAGGGGATATCGCCACTAGAGAAGAGTTGATGAATCAACTTTGGAATAGTGATTTGTTTGTAGATGACAATACTCTCTCAGTGACAGTGGCGAGACTTCGTAAAAAGCTAGCTGAAATTGGTCTAGGGAATCTCATCACGACTAAAAAAGGAATTGGGTATGGAATGGCGGAAGAAATTCAATGATGACAAAAAAAGTTTTTAGTATTCAATGGCTCAAGTCACACCATACTTTATTGATTTCATTTGGATCTATCGAAGTGTTTTCGATGGTATTTGCATTGGTGTTTAACTGGGGAAGTACAGGAGCTTTTTACTATTTATTTTTATTAGGATTGTTCCTATGCTTTATTTTGTTTATTTTGCTCTGGCATGGCTGGAGAAAATATAAAAGCATGGTGAAAGCTTTGAATCAGCAAGCGAGATCCTTGGAAGAAGAGTTTTCTCCTATGATCCATCTTCTCTTTGAAAAGAATCAAGATTTAACGCAAGAGATGCAGCAGTTAAAGACCAAAATGCAACAAAGTAGAAAAGAAGATATTGATTATTACACGCTTTGGGCGCACCAGATTAAAACGAGTATTGCGTCCAGCCAACTCTTAATTCGGAATCTTCCACAAACTGCGGAAAAGTCCATGTTGGAACAAGAATTGGTACGAATTACAGCCTACACGGAATTGGCATTGCACTATGTACGGATGGAAACTTTCCATAGAGATTTGGATTTACAAAAGGTAAAGATAGATGAAATACTCCATACTGTCATCAAAAAATACGCCACATTCTTCATTCATAAGAAGTTGAAATTACAATATATCCCTATTGATGAAGTAGTCGTAACGGATAAGAAATGGCTAGGGGTCATTGTGGAGCAAGTATTGTCCAATGCGGTTAAGTATACTCTGGATGGGGGAAGGATTGAGATTACTTTCGATAAGGATGTACTAACCATTAAAGATACAGGAATTGGAATTGCCTCTCATGATCAAATTCGAATTTTCGAAAGAGGATTTAGTGGATTTAATGGTAGAGTCAATCATCAATCAACTGGACTAGGCCTCTATTTATCTAGTGAAATTGCAAAGAAATTAGGAGTCACTTTAAGCGTCGATTCTACTGTTGGAGAAGGAACCGCGATTCATATTCAGATTCCTAAAGAAGGTTTACAAGTCAAAGATTAGAGAAGGGACGAGTTGCCCTTCTTTTTATTTTGTATGTTTTGTTCAATTGAAATTTTCATAAAAATTAACGATGACACGCCCGGATATGTTATAATTAAAAAGGTTATTATATCTGATAAAAGATAGGAGAATGACAATGACAGTAGATCAATTAGAATTAGTCGTCATTACAGGAATGAGCGGTGCAGGAAAAACCGTTGCTATGCAAAGTTTTGAAGATATGGGATATTTCTGTGTCGATAATATGCCACCAAGTTTATTACCAAAATTCTGGGAATTAGTGAAAGAATCAGGAAAAATTACAAAGATTGCGCTCGTAATCGATTTACGTTCTCGTGCGTTCTTTGATGAAATCATGTCTGCAATCGCTGGACTAGATAATACTTCCTTTATTACCACGAAAAATTTTATTTTTAGAAGCGAGTGATGATGCATTAGTCTCTCGTTATAAAGAAACTAGAAGAACTCACCCATTAGCTGGGGAAGGGCGTATTTATGATGGAATTATTGCGGAGCGTCGCTTACTACAAGATATTAAGACTCGCTCGCAAAAAGTCATTGATACAACGAATTTATCTCCTCGTCAGTTACGTGAAGAAATCATGCAAGCTTTCTCTAATGGACAAGAGGGCGTATTTACGATTCAAGTGATGTCCTTTGGATTTAAATATGGATTACCGATTGATGCAGATGTAGTGATGGATGTTCGTTTCTTACCAAACCCACACTATATTCCAGAGTTACGTCCTTTGACAGGATTAGATGAACCGGTTTATGACTATGTAATGAGTCAGCCAGAAGCGAAGACGTTCTATCATAAATTGATGGACTTACTGGACTTCTCAATTCCGGGGTACAAGAAAGAAGGGAAATCAAGCGTAACGATTGCGATTGGATGTACAGGTGGACAACACCGTTCGGTAGCTTTTGCTGAACGAATTGGCCGTGAATTATTATCCGACTCTTATAATGTGAAAATTTCTCATCGTGACAAAGATCGTCGTAAAGAAGGGAATGGACGCTCATGATGTTTGAGGTAACACCAAACCCTCCGAGGAAGAAAAAGGGTCCAAAAATTACCGTAATTGGAGGAGGAACGGGACTGCCTGTTCTCCTTAGAAATCTCCGAAAGCGTGATGCAGAAGTCACTGCAATCGTAACAGTTGCCGATGATGGCGGAAGTTCAGGAGTCATCAGGGACTACATGAACGTTGTCCCACCAGGAGATATTCGAAATTGTATGATTGCTCTTTCGCCAATGAATCCCTTACAAAAAGAAATCTTCCAATACCGTTTCAATTCGGATGATCAATTCTTTGCAGGGCATGCGATTGGGAACTTAATTATTGCGGCATTAACGGAAATGCGAGGGAATAATATTTTTGATGCCATCCGTTTACTATCTCGAATGATGGCAGTCGAAGGGCATGTTTATCCAGCGGCAGAAGAACCTTTATTACTTCGTGCGGAGTTTAAAGATGGTACGATTGTAGATGGGGAATCTAAATTAGTGAAATTACGCAAAAAAATTAAAAAAGTTTCGGTTCACTGTTATGATGAAAATCGCCAGTTAGACGAACACCGAACTCCAGAGGCGGCCAGAGAAGTGATTAATGCTATTATGGAAGCCGATATGGTCGTGTTAGGACCTGGAAGTTTATACACGAGTATTTTACCCAACCTCATGATTAGTGATATTGGTGAAGCGGTTTGCGAAACGAATGCAGAAGTAGTGTATATTTGTAACATCATGACCCAATTAGGGGAGACCGAGCAATTTACGGATGCCGATCATGTTCGAGTGTTACATGAACATTTAGGAACGAATTTTATTGATACGGTTCTAGTGAACACAGAGGAAGTTCCGGAAGAATATTTAAGCCAACAAAAGAATGAAGAATATCTTTATCAGGTAAAATATGACTTCCAAGGATTAAGAGACCAAGGATGTCGTGTTATTTCATCAGACTTTATTCGTCTTCGTGAAAATGGGGTATACCATGACGGAGAAAAAGTAATTGATGAATTATTCCGTCTCTTACAAAGTGCAAAAACTGAAAATAATTAAGGAGAAGGAGCCAAGGCTTGTCTTTTGGCTCCTTCGCTATGACAAAAAGAGAAAGGAGGAACAACCGAGTGTCCTTATTATCTTTTGCTGCAGAAACAAAACAAGAGTTAACACAGCTAGAAGTGCAATATGATTATTCCAAATACGAATTAGCAGCGCTTATTCGAATGAATGGTGCAGTTGGGATTTTAAATCGACAATTAATCTTAAATATTCAGACGGAAAATGCAGCCATTGCTAGACGTATTTATATTTTACTGAAGAAGTATTATCAAGTTGAGAGTGAACTCTTGGTTCGACGCAAAATGAAACTAAAGAAAAATAATGTTTATATTGTACGTCTGAAACATGGAACGGAAGAAATTTTAGAAGATTTGAATATCAAATCGAGCGGATTATTCAATATGCGCGTTCCGGAAAATATTAGAGATGATGAAGAAAAAATGCGTGCTTATCTTCGAGGCGCTTTTCTAGCAGGAGGCTCTATTAATGATCCAAAGACGAGCCGTTATCATCTAGAAATCTACTCTATTTATGAAGAACACAATGATGATATTTGCCAGATGATGAATGCGTTTGGCTTGAATGCTAGAACGATTGAGCGTCGAAAAGGATATATCACTTATTTAAAAGAAGCAGAGAAAATTGCGGACTTTTTAGCGGTGATTCATGCATCAAACGCGATGCTTCATTTTGAAGATATTCGTATTATTCGAGATATGAGAAATACGGCTAACCGCCTAGTGAATTGCGAAAATGCAAATATTAATAAGGTAGTCAATGCCGCAACTCGTCAAATTGAAGAGATTCAATATATCGAAGATACGTTAGGGTTAGATTCCTTGCCTGATAAATTATCCGAAATTGCAAAAATCCGATTAGAAAATCCAGAAATCAGTTTGAAAGAATTAGGGGAGATGCTTCCTTCTGGAGCAATCTCAAAATCAGGAGTGAATCATAGACTTCGAAAAATCTCGGAATTTGCTCAAAACCTAAAAGAAGAAAAATCCAATCAAAAGGAGGGAACGTAGCTAACTATAGAAAAACTATAGGAGGTAGGTTCCATGAACTTAGTATCTTTAATTGGTCGTGTTGTCAAAGAGGTGGAAGTACAACAGCTTCAACCTTCAGGAAAGAGTGTGTTTAATAATACAATTGCGGTGCAAAATGTATATCGAAACAATGATGATTTTTATCATTCACACTTCATTCAAGTGGTCGCCTGGGGCAAAATTGCAGAACGGATTGGCAAATTTGTCAAAAAAGGGGACCGGATTGGTGTGGAGGGAAGACTGAATACGCGTCGCTATACGAACAAGAATCATCAAGAAGTCTACGTTACCGAAGTCGTTATTGAACAAGTATATTTTTTAGAAAGAAAGCACGAAACTGAGGAGATAGAATCTCCGTTTGAAGATCCACAAAGTCTTTTTGTAGAATAGCGTTAAGGAGAAAAATTCCTTCGCGTCATAGATTTAGAATGAAGGAGTTTTTCAGTGATTATTTTAATAAATGGAGTAGCCATTGCAGTAGGGGCGATTGTGGGAGTATTTCTCAGAAATATCATCGCAGAGCGTTTTTCCCAACATATTATGCAAGGTTTAGCTCTTTGTGTATTATTAGTAGGAATTAAAGGAGCCATTCAAATTCCTAGTAGTATGATTATGATTTTATCGCTCGTTTGTGGAGCACTTGTGGGTGAAGGCGTTCAAATGGAGGAGCGTGTTCGTAAATTTGCGGATTGGCTTCAAGAGAAGACTTCAAAAGGAAAAGAAACAAATGTCAATTTAGGAGAAGGATTTGTCGCAGCAGTGATGATTTTCTGTGTAGGAGCCTTGGCTACAATGGGGTCGATTCAATTAGGTTTGACTGGAGAGCCGAGTTTACTTCAAACTAAATCCATTTTAGATGGCATTACTTCGATATTTCTTGCTGCAACTGAAGGGATTGGCGTTGGCCTATCATCTGTAGCTGTGATTGCATATGAATTAATTCTAGTAGGATTATCGCAATTTGTATCTCCTTATTTAAGTGAGACAGTCACAGTTTCTATGTCTGCAGTGGGGTTCTTTACTGTTAGTTGGCTTAGCAATGAATCTTTTAGGGATTACAAAGATAAAAGTCCTTAATTTCTTGCCCGCTATTTTCATGCCAATTATAATCGTGCCCATTTTAACGATGTTTTAATGAAAAAAACTGAGTCGATTGATCGACTCAGTTTTCTTTTTGATTAGTTATTTTCTGCTTCTAGTTTTTCAAAAGCATCGTTTAAGATGGATTTCAAATGTTCTTGCAGATAAGTTCATTTTTTCTTGTTCAGAGTCAGCTAGAGGGATTTCGATGATTTGACGAATCCCTTCACGACCGATAACGGCTGGAGCACCGATATAAATATCATCTTGTCCATATTGACCTTCAAGATATACCGATAATGGGAAAATCGCTTGTTCATTATTTAAGATGGCTTTTGTAATACGTGCTAGAGTAGCACCAATACCGTAGTAAGTAGCACCTTTTTTAGCGATAATTTCGTAAGCTGCATCACGCACTTGGAAGAATACTTCAACTAATTTTTCTTCATCTACATGTGGGTTTTGACGAACCCATTCATAGATTTGTAGACCTCCGACGTTTGTATGAGACCAAACTGGGAATTCAGTATCTCCCGTGTTCACCCATGATATATCCGTGGACATTACGAGCATCAACGCCTACTAATTCAGCGATTGTTTGACGGAAACGAGCACTATCTAAAGAAGTACCAGAACCAATAACACGTTCTTTTGGAAGTCCAGAGAATTTCCAAGTTGCATAAGTTAAGATATCCACTGGGTTTGAAGCCATTAGGAAGATTCCATCAAATCCACTAGTCATAATAGAATCTACAATGTTTTTCAAAATCTTTTAAGTTTTTAGAGACTAAATCCAAGCGAGTTTCACCTGGTTTTTGAGCTGCTCCAGCAGTGATACATACAATATCTGCATCGTGGCAGTCTTCATATGTTGCTGCGTAAATCTTTTTAGGGGCATTGAAAGCTAAGGCATGTGATAAGTCTAACGCATCGCCTTCTGTTTTTTCGAAATTGATATCAATGATTCCAAGTTCTTCCGCAATCCCCTGTAATACAAGAGCGTAAGCGTAACTAGAACCAACGGCACCGTCACCGACTAAAATTACTTTATTACCATGTTTTTGAGATTTTTCCATGTTCATACCTCCTAAAAAATTAGTAATGGAATATCCATAAATAAGTATAGCACGATTTCCTGAAAATTGATTTTCATAAGGCCTTTATTATGACAAATAATACATAAAAAACACAATTTCGTGAAAAAGTGAATTAATAACGGGAAGTTGTAGGGGTATGGTATAATAGCAAAATAGAAGAAAAAAGAATAGGTGAAAGTATGAAATTAGTCGTTGGTCTAGGGAATCCTGGAGCAAAGTATAAAGGGACCAGACATAATGTCGGATTCATGACAATGGACGAAGTGGCCTATCAAGAAAAGTTTGATTTTGATAAAGCACTTTTCGATGCAGTATTTGCACAGGTGCAAATGGGCGGAGAAAAAGTCATCTTCATGAAGCCGTTGACGTTTATGAATTTATCAGGGGAAGCGATTCGACCATTGATGAATTATTTTAAAATAGGGATTGAAGATCTTTTAGTCGTTTATGATGATATGGATCTGCCGGTTGGAAAGATTCGTCTTCGTCAAAAAGGTAGCGCTGGTGGCCATAATGGGATGAAGAGTATTATTTCCTGCCTCGGGACAAGTGAGTTTAACAGAATTAAGGTTGGGGTTGGCCGTCCTAAAGGGGGACGTACTGTTGTAGGACATGTGCTCAACCGTTTTGAAAAAGAGGAAGAAGAGGACATTATTTTTGCGGTGCAAAAGAGTGTCGATGCGATTCGTTCGTGGATTGATACGGATGATTTTGTTAAAACCATGAATCAATTTAATTAAAAAAATAGAAGAAGAGATGCTGCGAAGTTTTTCGCGGTCTCTTTTTGTCGTTAGAAAAAGGAGAAAGTTATGCAATTATTGCACCATACAATCAGTAAACTGAAAGGATTTAAAGAGTGGTTTGATACGCTTGATTTACTTGAGAGTCAACTCGTGCTAGGACTCAGTGGTTCTGTAAAACACTTGGCCGAGTCGTGCGCATTTGAGAAATTAGATAAGCAATTAGTGATTGTGACGCCAACGCTCTTACAAGCAACGCAGACTTATGAGGAACTGTCAGAGTGGTATGATGAGGATATTGTTCATCTCTTCCCGGTAGAAGAGTCGCTTGCCGCAGATTTCAGTGGTGTCACCAGATGTGGTGAGCCAACGCATTCGCACGCTCGATTTTCTAAGCCGCGGCCAAAAAGGAATCGTCATTGTGCCATTATCAGGAATTCAAAAACTCTTAGTTCCAGCAGCGGTATGGAAGAAGAGTTCGATTGAACTTGCGATGGGGTCTGAAATCGAATCGATGGATGCCTTTGTGGGGCAGTTAGTGGAATTAGGATATCGCCGAGAAAATATGGTCGCGACTCCTGGTGAATTTGCGCTTCGTGGAAGTATCGTCGATATTTATCCACTCGATCAAGAATATCCACTGCGTATTGATTTCTTTGACACAGAAGTGGATTCGATTCGTGCGTTTAACGCGGAGACACAACGTTCGATGGATGTGATTGAAGAAGTGCGCATCTTACCCGCCACAGACTTACCACTCCAAAAGGAAGCCGTCTGGAAGGCGCAAGCGAAAATTCACACGCTCTATGAAAAGGACGTGAAGGCTTCCCAAAGCCCAGAGCGCAGGGATCAAGTGTCGAGTATTCAACAAGCCATCGATGCACAATTAGAAAATGGAGAAATCCCTTCAAACTTAACGTACTTTCTTGGAATGTATTTATCCAGAAAAGACTAGTTTATTAGATTATGTTTCTAAAGATGCGTACCTCATTATTGATGACTATGCTCGTTTTATCGAGAAGAGTAAGTCGTTAGAAGAAGAGGCCGGCTATTGGAAGACGCACCATATCGAAACAGGTGCGATTGCGTCTGGATTGTCTCTTGTTCAAGATGGACGAAAAGTATTAAAGGAGAGTCCTCTTAAGAGAACGTATTTAGCCATTTTCCAAAAAGGGCTTGGAAGACTCGCGCTCGATGCGATTCATCCGATTACGACGCGTACGATGACGCAGTTCTTCTCGCAAATGCCGATGGTGAAAGTCGAAGCAGACCGCTGGAAGAAGCAAGGCGCAACAGTTATCGTCTTAGTCGATGATGCCAAGCGTGCTCAAAAGGTCGAACAAACCTTTGCGGATTTCGAAATTAAGAGTGTGATTTCAAACGGAACTGTACTAGAAGGGCAACATCAAATCATGGTCGGCAAGATGCACAATGGTTTTGAACTGCCAGAAGATAAATTTGCTATCTTAACGGAACGCGAATTGTTTAATAAACTCACAAACGCGCACCGCGAAATCAAAAAATCTCGAATGCGGAACGTTTGAAGAGCTATACTGAGTTGGCCGTTGGGGACTATGTGGTTCACGTGAATCACGGGGTCGGTGTGTATCAAGGGATGGAGACGCTCGAAATCGGCGGCATCCATCAAGATTACATGTCGATTCACTATCAAGATGGCGGGAATTTATTCGTTCCAGTTTCTCAAATTAAGCTCGTTCAAAAATATGTGTCGTCTGATGCCAAAGTACCAAAACTCAATAAATTAGGCGGTACGGAATGGGCGAAGACAAAACGTAAAGTAACGGCTAAGATTGAGGATATCGCCGATGAACTCATCGAATTATATGCCAAACGTGATGCCGAAAAGGGATATGCGTTTAGCCGCGATACAGTCGAGCAACAAGAATTCGAACAAGCCTTCCCATATACGGAGACGCAAGATCAACTTAGAAGTGTGGCAGAAATTAAGGAAGACATGCAAAAGGACAAACCGATGGACCGTCTACTTGTCGGCGACGTTGGATACGGGAAGACAGAAGTAGCCATGCGTGCGGTCTTTAAAGCCGTAATGGACGGGAAGCAAGCAGCAGTTTTAGTGCCAACAACGATTTTGGCCGAGCAACATTACGAAAATTTTGTTCAACGATTTTCTGACTATCCGTTTAAGATTGGTTTACTGAGTCGATTCCGAAGTAAGAAAGAACAAGAAGAAACGATTGAAAAGCTTCGAAAAGGATCAGTGGATATCGTTATCGGGACGCACCGTCTGCTTTCAAAAGACGTGCAGTTTTTAGACTTAGGACTTCTCATTGTCGACGAAGAACAACGCTTTGGAGTGAAGCATAAGGAACGTTTGAAACAATTGAAATCGCAAGTGGACGTATTGACGCTCACTGCAACGCCAATTCCAAGAACGCTCCACATGTCAATGCTTGGGGTGCGTGATTTATCTGTCATCGAAACGCCACCAGCAAACCGTTATCCAGTCCAAACTTTTGTGATGGAACAAAACCCAATGACGATTCGTGACGGAATCGAACGCGAGATGGCTCGTGGCGGACAAGTCTTCTATTTATACAATCGTGTCGAAACGATTGAGAAGAAGGCTGACGAACTTAGAGCACTCGTCCCAGGATGTCGAGTTGGTGTGATTCATGGTCAAATGAGTGAGACGACGCTAGAAAATATTCTCTTCCAATTTATTGAAGGGGAATACGATGTCTTAGTAACAACAACGATTATCGAAACAGGGGTCGATATTCCAAACGTAAACACGCTTTTTATTGAAAATGCAGACTATATGGGACTTTCGCAGTTGTATCAATTACGCGGTCGTGTCGGTCGTACAAATCGTATTGCCTATGCGTACCTTATGTATCAACCAGATAAAGTCTTAACCGAAGTCAGCGAGAAGCGTCTTCAAGCAATGCGCGACTTTACAGAACTTGGCTCTGGGTTCAAGATTGCCATGCGTGACTTATCGATTCGTGGAGCAGGGAATTTACTTGGGAAACAACAACATGGATTTATCGATTCGGTCGGATTCGACTTATATTCTCAATTATTAAGCGAAGCCGTGTTGAAGAAACAAGGAAAAGAAGTGAAGTCTGACGAAGAAACCGTCGAAATCGACTTACAGATTGATGCGTATATTCCGTCTAGCTACATTCAAGACGAACGTCAAAAGATCGAGATGTATAAACGTATTCGCTCGATTGACAGCGTGGAAGCTTATGAAGAGTTGCTCGATGACTTTATCGACCGCTTCGGCGACTTCCCAGATGAAGTGAGCGCATTAGCAGAAGTTGGATTGATTAAGCATTATGCTAACGAGATTGACGTCGTGTCGATTAAACGTAAAGACAATTCGGTGACGATTACGATTGACACGCCTTCTGCCACTCGCCTGCAAGGAGTGCCTGTCTTTGAGGCACTTGGTCCTGTGAAATTACCGGCGCAAGTGGCCAACAAGGGCGAAAGTCTTCAGATTTTATTAAATATCACGCAAAAAGCCTGTTGACTTATGGCTTTGAGCAAGTTAAACTGTTTGTAAAAACATGCGGGGAAAATTTTTAGCCCGCGATGAGGAAAAAAACATGAAGAAGATAAATAGTAAAGGGATGATGCAAGGGGCGATTGCGCTCTCGATTGCTGCGTTTATCGCTAAGATTTTAAGCGCGGTGTACCGAGTTCCTTTCCAAAACATGGTCGGAAACACTGGTTTTTATGTATACCAGCAGGTGTATCCTATCTATGGAATCGGCATGACCTTTGCATTGACGGGATTCCCGGTATTCGTGTCCAATGTGGTCGCGGAATACTTGGAGTCGACACATTTAAAGAAATTATTGAAGCAGCTATTCGTGATTGCTAGCCTCATAGGAGTGGGGATTTTTGCCTTCCTTTATGTAGGTGCGGGAATGATTGCTCATTGGATGGGAGATGTTGAGCTCTTACCAGTCGTTCAAAGCGTCTCTTGGATGTTTCTTTTGATGCCGTTCCTAGTCATCACCAGAGGGTATTTCCAAGGGAGCTTTCGGATGATGCCGACCGCCATCTCGCAAGTGGTGGAACAGGTTGTTCGTGTTGCGGTAATTCTGTTCGTGGCGAGTCTATTTGGTAGCGCCATTTCAGACTATTACACGATGGGGACATGGGCGATGTCGAGTGCGACGATTGCGGCAGTCTTTGCGATTCTTGTGATGCTGTATTATGCATATCTAGAAACGAAAGATCCGCTTGACGGTTTGACGATTTCACCTGTAGAAATGGAAGTTCCAACTTTTGGGCATCTCTTTAAACGCTTTGCCTTTGAAGGAGGAACCATCTGCCTACTTAGTTCGATTTTAGTCTTGTTCCAATTGGTGGATTCGTTCTCTGTGTATAATGTGTTAACAGACAAAGGAATTCTTCCAGAAGTGGCAAAAGACCTTAAAGGGATTTACGACCGTGGTCAGCCGCTCGTGCAATTAGGAATGGTGGTCGGAGTTGGATTTTCATCCAGCTATATGCCGATGTTATCGCGCGCCTTTAAAAAAAGGTCATGACTTAGAATTTAAGAGACTATCCGCGTCGCTTCTTCGAATGACGATGACGTTCTCGGTAGTCGCAACGATGGGGATGATCGCGATCTTGCCATGGTTAAATACCGCACTCTTTGGAGATGCGAATGGACAGGCAGTACTGCTTGTTTATATCACAAGTATTTTCTTTGCATCTGTCATTATGTCGCTGCACGGCATTTTCCAAAGTCAACATCAATATCCAAAAACGCTCCTGGCACTGACAGCAGGGCTCGTAGTGAAGGCGAGTACGAATTATTTATTCGTAGCGATGTTTGGAACGCTTGGGGCGAGCCTGGCGACAGCTTTGGGCCTTTGCGTGATGATGGGTGTCATGATGGCTTTTGCAAAAGACATTTTTGACAAGTGTGTTACATGACAGGAAAACTCATACAGCTACTTGCAGGCATTGCGCTAGCATGACCGTCATTGTCTCGATATTATCCTACAGGAGCATGGCACTTTTGCAGGACTGCAAGATTCTAGAACGATGGCTTTTGTCTTTTTCAATCGTCTTTTTGCCTTTCATAGGGGTAGTCACTTTTCCTGGCTGGAACGATGAAATGGAATTTATTCACCAAAACGCGAATGGGTACTGATTCCCAAAAGGAAAAGACTTTATTACGTAAAATTTAGTAGAAAAGAGGAGAACGATGAGACTCGATAAGTTTTTAAAAGTATCCCGATTAATCAAACGCCGAACTGTGGCTAAAGAAGTTGCTGACAAGGGACGTGTGTTTATTAATGATAAAGTGGCGAAATCTTCAACGGACGTCAAAAGTCGGAGATAAAATCGCGATTCAATTCGGGAACAAACATGTCTTAGTACAAGTCGAAGCGTTGATGGATTCAACGAGAAAAGAAGACGCTAAGGAAATGTTTACGATTTTAGAAGAAAAGTTCATTAAAGAAGAAAACACAGATTTATAAAATGAATCTAAAACTAGGTTCTCTCGTTTGAGGGAGCCTAGTTTTTTGTTCGAAAAATGTATGCGTTTTCTGTTGACTTCCATTGCAGAAAGGGGTATGATATGTAGTACTTTTTAAAATGATTAAAGGAGGAATAACCGTGGATTTACATGCCATTAATATATTGCAACCATTCAATGGATGGATGGAATTGCGTCATTTTTTGGCTATTTTAATATCATGCGCATGTGGACTAGCAATTGGTTATGAGCGTACCTCCAGAAATAAACAAGCGGGTGTAAAAACACACATGATTGTGGCGTTGACTTCTTGTTTAATGATGATTATTTCTAAAGAAGCTTTTTTGGATACACCACACTTTGATACGGCACGTGTAGCTGCGCAAGTGGTCAGCGGAATCAGCTTTATCGGCGGGGGAATCATTTTCATGCGTGATAAACGCGTAAGTGGTCTAACTACTGCCTCTGGAATCTGGGCGACTTCAGGAATTGGGCTTGCAATCGGTGGAGGATTTTGGTTCTTTGGAGCTGTATGTTCAGCAGTTATCGTCATCGTACAAAAACTTGCTTATGAACCTTTATTACAAAGAAAAAGCCGTCAAGTAAATATTTATTGTGAAATTCCAAACCCAACGATTGTACAGTCTATTTATAATTACTGTCATTTTGGGGATTATCAATCTATCCAAGTCGAAGCTAGAGAATTAGACGACGAAAAATATGAGCTGGTAATTCGTATCCAAAATGATGAAGAGATTGTCATTGAAAACTTAAAAAATTACATTCGTGAAACGGAAAATCAAGTCGTAATTAAGCGTGTTAAATTACGGACTGAAGATGTAAATTAAATTTTTTGATACCGCAGAGAGCTTCTCCGCGGTATTTATTTTTAAAGAAATCGTTTTAAAAAATTTTAGAAGGAAAGGCCATCCTTAAAAATAGGGAGAATCATAAAAAAATAAAAAAATTCTTAGTGTAATCATAGACGATAAGGCTCATTCTTGTTATACTCATTGTGTATAAGTTAAAAAGGAGACAATTAAGGTGAAGCAACAAAATCAATCGACAAATTCGAATATCGTTTCTATCAACCAAAAAAGAAAACAAAAAACTTCTTCGCCAGTTTGGAAAAGCCATTCACTAGTGACCAAGCTGATTGTGATTGCATTAATTGCCATATCCGGAGTGATGATTGTCGGAATTGGGAATCAATTACAACAAGCGAATCAGTTAGATCAAAAGATTGAAAAGGCAAAAGCTGAAAAAGAATTCGCTGAAAAACAAAAAGAATCTTTAACGCAGCAAGTTGAACTTCTTCAAAGCGATGAATACATTGCGAAGTTAGCGCGTAGTGAATACTATTTAAGCAAAAATGGTGAAATTATTTTTAGTACGCCTAACGACACTGCTGAAAATAAAGCGCAACAAGTCAAAGAAGAAGTGGAACAAGGGGAAACTGTTGTTAAAGTAACCACACAAAACCGATAAGGCAATGAACCCTTTTTATACGTGAGCGTGTATAAAAAGGACAAAAATGAAGGAGGAACGCTTTTTATATGTCAATCGAAGTAGGAAACGTAATCCCAGGGAAAGTTACTGGAATTACAAATTTTGGAGTTTTTGTCGATTTAGGAGATCGTAAGACAGGTCTTGTTCACATCAGTGAGGTTTCAGATTCGTATATCCAAGATATCAAAGAAGTTTTGAAAGTTGGAGACGAAGTTAAAGTGAAAGTCATGACAATTGCTGACGATGGCAAAATTAGTTTATCGATTCGTCGTGCCGTTGATAAACCAAAGGAAGATACTGAAGACAAATCTAAAAACAAAAAAACTTTCACACCACGTAATCAAGATTCACAAGATTTCAAGAAAAATCGCTTTGCTGGGAAATCAGCTTCTCCATATGAAAAGAAATCTCCTTCGCAATCAAAAGCAACTGATTTTGATTCATTAATGAGTTCCTTCTTGAAAGACTCTGAAGATCGTTTAACTTCATTGAAACGTAACACTGAAGGGAAACGTGGAGGCCGTGGCGGTCGCCGTTCATAATGACTATTCTAATCTCTTCTAGTGCATGCTAGGGGAGATTTTTTTGACAGAAAGGAGAGACCTATGCAACATCAACTAGCTAGCTTTTTTAGAAAAAGAGTACCTGAGTATACTCATCAAAAATATGTTCTCGCTGTATCTGGTGGAGTCGATTCGATGGTCTTATTGAATGCTATGGCTCTCTTGTTTGAAGACGATGCGAAAAACCATATTGTAGTTGCGCATGTCAATTATGGACTTCGAGCACAATCGATGGATGAAGAACAATTAGTCCGTCGCTTTTGTAAATCGCGTCAAATTCCATTTGAAATAAAAAATTGGAAGGAAACGAAGGAAGAAAAAGCTTCAGAAAGTGTCTTAAGAAATTTTCGTTATGAATTTTTTGAGGAAGTATTAAAGAAACATCAAGCCCATTATTTAGTATTAGCACATCACCAAGATGATCAACTCGAAACCATTTTAATGAAGTGGTCTAGAGGCAGTACATTGGAAGGATTGTCTGGGATGAAGGAAATTCGTCAGGTGAAAGGGATGGCGATTTTACGCCCATTCCTATCACTGGATAAAAAAGAGCTATACAAAGAAGCCGAAACACATCAAGTTCCTTATTTAGAGGACGAATCGAATGAATCGGATAATTATACAAGAAATAGATATCGTCATCATGTGGTTCCTTTCCTAAAGGAGGAAAATCCAAATGCCGGAAGTCACTTCCAAAAGAGTGCACAGATGATCGCGGATGCCGTGGCCTGCTTAATGCCAATTTTAGAGGAAAAACAGGAGCTGTTATTCCAAAAAGGAAAGAAAAAAGTTGCATTCCACCGCGAAGCATTCCTGAAAGAACCTGTAGAGATGCAACGATTACTCTTACAACAAGTACTCATACAAATGGATACAACGATTTCAGTTGCCCAGATGGAACAAATCTTAGAAAAAATAGGTTCGAATAAAGCGCAGCTCACTCTAGATTTGTCAAATGGATGGAAGTTTAAGAAGCGTTATGAAGAATGTTCATTTGAAAAAGGAAGAGCGAGAGTTGTTCCGAATATTGAGTACATACTCTCCAAGCCAGAGGATACATTAATTCGACCAAATGAAGATGAGCAAATTTTGCTCACAACAGGAAAGACGTCTTCAGAATTTGCTTTTCCAGTGAATAGAGAGGATTTTCCACTAACCATTCGGCATGCAAAAGCTGGAGATAAAATTGCACTAAATGCAGAAGGAACGAAACATCAAAAAATTTCCAGATGGTTTATCAATTCAAAGATTCCACTTGAAGAACGAAAACAAATTTGGGTCGTAGAGAATGCAGGAAAAAAAATTCGTGCAATTTTAGGTTATCGCTATGCTCATCCGTTGTCCTTTGAGGAGGAAACTGGTAAAATGATTTTATCTTACGAAAACAAAACGAGGTGCACACATGTTAAAAGATGATATGTCAGAAATTTTAGTATCAGAAGAACAATTACAAGAAACAATCAAGAAATTAGGTGCTACGTTAGCGGAAGATTACCGTGGGAAAGATCCGTTAGTCATTTGTATTCTTAAGGGTGCTATTTTCTTTATGGCAGATTTAGTTCGTGCGATGGACTGTAACTTAGAAATTGATTTCATGGATGTATCTAGTTATGGAAATGAATTTGAGTCAAGTGGTGAGGTTCGTATTTTAAAAGACCTAAGTCAAAGCGTTAAAGATCGCCATGTGATTATCGTAGAAGATATTATCGATACTGGACGTACTTTAAAACACGTAGTTGAATTATTAAAACACCGTCAAGCGGCAAGTGTAAAAGTAGTGACTTTATTAGATAAACCAGAACGTCGTGAAGAAGCCATCGAAGCAGATTATGTTGGAATTGAAGTTCCAAATAAATTTGTTGTAGGTTATGGATTGGACTTCAAACAATTTTATCGTAATCTCCCTTGTATCGGCGTATTGAAACCAGAATTCTACGAAAATTAAGAATGAGTTAAACTATTCGTCAATAAAAGTCAAATATGTTATGATGGAGCGGTAGTTAAGAATACTATCGTTCTTCTTTTTTAAGAAGATGAGGAGGTCCAATGAATACAAATAATAACCGATCAATTTTTAGATCAAGTTTACTATATATACTTATTTTCGGAGCGATTGTCATTTTTGTAGGAATGTTCAATGGTAATTCGAAAGGCCCTGTAGCAGATATTTCTTATACAGAATTTATGCAAAGTTTGAAAAAAGGCGAAATTAAAGAATTAAAAATGCAATATTCAAACTCTGTTTATACGATTACTGGGGAATATACAGATCCTAAGGAACAAACTACAGAGGAAGCTAAAAATCAAAATGGATTATCGATTTTTGATAATCGCTCTACAAAGAGTACACAATTCAAAACAACAGTATTGCCAAATGACTCTACTGTAAAAGAAATTAATGAAGCCGCTCAAGCAAAAAATACAAAAGTTGAATCTTTACCAGAAAGTTCTACAGGAGTATGGATTGCGGCTCTTATCCAAGTGGTTATTCCACTGGGGATTTTAGGATTCTTGCTTTATAGCATGTTTATGAGCCAAGGTGGCCAAGGCGGACGTAACAATCCGATGAATTTCGGTAAGAGCCGTGCAACCAATCAGAAGAAACAAAACGTAAAAAGTACGGTTCTCTGATGTAGCCGGTGCTGAAGAAGAAAAACAAGAGCTTGTGGAAGTAGTGGAATTCTTAAAAAGACCCACGTAAATTTACAGCGCTTGGTGCTCGTATTCCTGCCGGGAGTACTTCTTGAGGGCCCTCCAGGAACAGGGAAAACCCTTCTTGCAAAAGCCGTTGCCGGTGAAGCAAACGTACCTTTCTTCTCGATTTCAGGTTCTGAATTCGTAGAAATGTTCGTAGGGGTTGGGGCAAGCCGTGTGCGTGATTTATTCGAAAACGCGAAGAAAAAAATGCTCCAGCAATTATCTTTATCGATGAAATCGATGCCGTTGGTCGTCAACGTGGTGCCGGAATGGGTGGCGGACACGACGAACGTGAACAAACATTAAAACCAATTACTAGTTGAAATGGACGGGTTCGAAGGAACAGAGGGAATCATCGTGATTGCCGCAACAAACCGTTCAGACGTATTAGACCCAGCCTTACTTCGTCCAGGACGTTTTGACCGTCAAATCTTAGTAGGTCGTCCAGACGTAAAAGGCCGTGAAGCGATTCTAAAAGTACACGCACGCAATAAGAAACTTGCAAAAGACGTGGACTTAAAAGTGATTGCGCAACAAACTCCAGGATTCTCTGGTGCTGAACTTGAAAACTTATTAAACGAAGCAGCTTTAGTAGCCGCTCGTCGTGATAAAACCGCCATTGACGCATTAGACGTGGATGAAGCACATGACCGTGTAATTGCTGGTCCAGCGAAGAAAGACCGTGCTATCAGCAAGAAAGAACGCGAAATGGTGGCTTACCACGAGGCAGGTCATACAATTGTTGGTATGGTCTTAAGCGATGCACGTGTGGTTCATAAAGTAACGATTGTCCCTCGTGGACGCGCTGGCGGGTATGCGATTATGCTTCCAAAAGAAGATCGTTTCTTAATGACAAAAGAAGAATTATTCGAACAAGTAGTTGGACTTCTTGGTGGTCGTGCTGCTGAAGAGTTTATCTTTGGCGTGAAGACTACTGGAGCAAGTAACGACTTTGAACAAGCAACAGCTATCGTTCGTAGCATGATTACAGAGTACGGAATGGTGGACGAATTAGGAACGGTTCAATACGAAGGAAATCATCAAGTATTTATCGGACGTGACTATGGTCAAACAAAAGCTTATTCAGATCAAGTGGCGTTTGAAATCGACAATGCAGTACGTCGTATTATGAAAGAAGCGCATGGAAAAGCTCTTCAAATTCTTGAAGAACATAAAGAACAATTAGAATTAATTGCTCAAAAACTTCTAGAATTAGAAACATTAGATGAACGTACTATCAAATCACTTTTTGAAACAGGTGAAATGCCAGCTACAATCGTGGAAGATGAATATCCAAGCGAATCAGAAGCGGCAAGTTTTGAAGAAACAAAAAAAGCCTTAGCAAAACGTGATGCAGAACAAGCAGAAGGTAAAGAAGATCCAAAAGAGGACGAGGAAGTGGAAGTTGCAGATGTAACTGAAGCTCCAAGCGAACTTGAGGGTGAAAACCAAGACGAATAATAGAAAGAAAAAGAGAGCTGAGGCTGTTGTCACAGCTCTTTTCTTTTAAAAGGAGAAACAAATGGCAGATTCATTATTAAAAGTATTAGCATTCAATGATGAGGTTAAAGCCGTTGCTATGGTGGCAACAGATGCTATCGCCCAAGCCCAACGCAGACACGATACTTGGAGTTCTGCAACAGCAGCGCTTGGACGTACCATCATCGGAACACAATTATTAGCAAGCAGTTTAAAAGGGGACGAACGCATCACGGTTCAAGTGAATGGGGATGGCCCTGGCGGAAAAATCATGGCCGATGCGAATGGCCGCGGGGAAATGCGTGGTTATATCACGAATCCTCATGTCAGCCTCGAGTTAAACGACAAAGGAAAATTAGATGTCCGTGGGGTTGTTGGAACAAACGGAACGATTACCGTCCTCAAAGACTTAAATATGAGAGAACCGTTCTCTGGTCAAGTGCCCATCGTGGACGGGGAACTCGGAATGGACTTTACGTATTACTTAGCAGTTTCAGAACAAATTAATGGAGCTGTTGGAGTATCGGTTCTTGTCAATCCAGATGAAACGGTTCGTGCAGCAGGTGGCTTTATGATTCAATTATTACCAGGGGCTAGCGAAGCGACAATTTCAGAAATCGAACGTCGTATTAACGAGATCCCAATGGTTTCAAAATTGATTGACCAACAAGAACAACCGCGCGATATTTTAAATCGACTACTCGGAGAAGAGAATATTCGTGTGTTAGAAGAGATGCCGGTGAAATTCCATTGCGGCTGTACGCGTGAACGTTTCAGTGCAGGATTGATGTCGATTGGAGTAGATGACTTACAACATCTCATTGATGAGGACCACGGTGCGGAAGTGGTGTGTCATTTCTGTGGCGAAAAATATTATTTCGATGAAGCAGAATTACAAGGTTTAATCGATGAAATTAAAGCGAAACGCGAAGAGGCAGACGCTTAATCATTAAGGTTTAAGAGAGTGAGAAGAGGTGCTTCCATTTCTTCTCACTCTTTTTCTATTTTCAGCCGTTAAAGATATACAAATAAAGAAAAACTTAGTATAATACATACATAATACAAATGAGGTATATAGATGTTTAAACGGATTTTTGCTCGAATGAAAGGCATTTTAATGTTATTTGCAGGGAGTATCGCTCTCTTACCAATTACTCTAATGCTTGATTTTAAAACATTTGAACAATTTAATTTTTACCATGATGTCGACGTTTGGAGTCATCCAATTCTCTTAGTGCAGCTAGCAATGGTAGTTATCGTGCTCCTTCTGTTAGGGCAAGTCATCGGATTATCGGTGAAATATTATTTCGCATTTAAGAAATTAGATGTGCTCTTCCCGAATAACGAATCGGAACGAAAAGACTTTAAAGAAAAAGCAGACTATGTCGATGAAAAATTTGAAGCGATGATTGTAGATGGAGTGCTGATCTTTTACGGAAGACATTTTACAGTGATTCCGCTAAAAGAATTAAAAGAAATTCATCTGTATCGTACGCGTACAGGACGCCGTGTGTATTATGGAATCAAGTTCATGTTTAAGAAAAAAAGACCTTCCTTTATTCCAAATACGTATGGAAAGACACTAGAAGACAAGTATCGTCTCGTTCGAAAAGTGAATTACTTCGTCCCAGTTAAGATTAGGGACGATTGGAAAAATATCAATAGAAAGTAGGAAAGAAGTGCATAAAGGGTATGTGAGAAGAACGTTCTTTCTAGCGGGGGCTGCTCTTTTCTTAACAATGTTGGGGCTTTTCTTTCTCTTTGGAACCGTGAAAGGATACATGGGGGGAGAGGCGCTCTATAAGATGGGGGATATTTATCATTTGAATGATGCTGGGACTTCCGTTTCGATTCGTGTGTTGGATATAGACTCAGAGGCCCTCACTTACGATGGAAAAGAATATTACTTAGTAAAGCATGAAAAAGGGGTTACGCCACTTCAAGCGCAAGCCAAAGACATTCAACAGTTGTTGGATTTGAAAAAAGCGAATCCAAATGACTGGGAGCCTTTAAAGCAAGAGAATATTTATTTAAATGTTCGAGTAACGCCAGCAGTAACAAAGGGGCGTAGAGGGAGTAAGACTGTCCATATACCGGCAGTATTGATAGAAGCCTTTACAAGACAATATCGGAAGGGGACTCTCTTACCGACAGAAGACGCTATACCGCTGGACTTCCTTCATTATTTAACTCTTACATCCACTACAAATCGTTTATTGGAGACGGTAGTGACTCTTTTTGTGTTTCTAATAGCGTTAGTATTCTTTTACGCTAGCTATAAACGAGTACTTTCATTGAAGGAACAATACGAGGTGTTTGATAAAGAGTTTCCGCGATATGCAGGGCAGATGAAGGCTTTAGCGCTGGATGCAGATTATCATGATCCTAAGCTAAAAATACTAGTGAAGGATCATAAATTAGTCTGCTATAATAACGATTTTAGAGTGATTAAGCTGCGGGAAGTACGAAATATTGAAGTTCGTCGCCAACAGGTAAAAAACAGTATCAGTTATGCCATCGATTTTGGATTTGGTGGGAATAAAAAAGTAACCATTCAATTGAAGGAACGTCCAGTGAACATTCGCCAATTAGTGGAGTATCTAAATAAAAAAGAAAGAACCAAAATATCGCTACCGTATCAATGGTATCAATGGTATTAGGTATATGGTTCATAGAAGATGAATCAATGATTTTAATAGAAAGCAGGGTTTAAAATGCATAAAGGATTTGGAAGAAGAACAGGACCTATATGGGTTGTAGTAGCGATAATGGCTGATTATTGCACGTGCAGGATTCAAATCGTTTCAGAGTGCGGAAGACTTATACAAAGCCAATGAGGTTTACTATGTCAACGATAAAGGTTCGTCAGTAGCGATTAAAGTAATGGATATTGATCCAGAACCGCTGGTGTTAAATGGACACAACTATTATTTGGTGAAACATGAACGAGGCGTTGCGGTTTTTGAGGCAAAATCAGATGAATTGAGCAATGTTTTAGAAGCAAAGAAAGCTGCCGGAAACGCAGAGAATGCACTCGAAGCATCTAATCTTTATTTGAGCGTTCGTGTCACTCCTGAAACGAGTAAACGTAGAGGGCGCACAACAATAGTGAATGTGACGCCTGAGATGAAAGATACCTTTTACAAGAAATATAAAGAGAGCCCGCTGTATTCGGAAAATACTAAGACGAAAATCGATGAATCCAGAATCTTGACGTTGACCACTTCTAAAGATCAATGGGGAGACTCAGCACTGACGTTTATCATGCTTGCCATTGTGCTTGGTCTTATCGGGTTCCAAATTTATCAAACACGTCGCTTGAAGGCGCAATATGTACGTTTTGATGCGTACTTCCCTGATTATGCGAACAATATGAAGCAGTTATTAGATGATGCGGAATACGTTGATCCAAAACTCAAGATTCTTGTGATGGAAGGCATTCTTGTAAGCTACGACATTAACTTTACGGTCATCGACTTATCAGAAGTCAGCAAGGCTTCTTAGTTTTTGAAAACAGACGAAAAGGCGGCATGAAGGTTCATCTACGCTTTGAATATCCAGACAAGAAACAGGACTCGATTCTCTTTAGAAGACAATTATTACGTCTCAAAGAGCTTGTGGAATATTTAAACGAAGAATACAACTTAGGATTGAAATTGGATTTTAGACTCCTAGGATAAGAAATAGAAATTGAAGGTGGAATATTTTTGCATAAAGGAATTTTAAGACGAACATGGGGAATGTGGATACTCACGGTCCTGTTAGGATTAGTAGTGGCAATGGTGGGGATTGTAGTTTCGTTTGGCTTTATGAGTGGACGTAAATTATACGAACATGGAATCATTTATGAAATGGAAAAAGATTCATCGTCTAGTTCGATTAAAGTGTTAGATATTGACCCAAGTCCGCTAGAGATAGACGATGAAACATATTATTTAGTGAAACATAATTATGGAGTATCGTTCTTAAAAACAGATACTTCCGAAATCAAACAAATTCTAGAGTTTAAACAGGCGCTTCCGGATAAAACGAACGCGCTCGCCACATCAGACTTCTACTTGAATATACGTGTAGTTAATGAGAAAGAGAAAAAAGGGAAATCTAGCGTCAAAACAAATATTACGCAAGAAATGAAGGAAAGATTTGAAGAAAAATTCAAACTGAGCCCACTTTCGGTGCAGGTGACTCTCGATAAATTGGATAAAACTCATTATTTAACCATTACGAATAATGCAGATAGATTTTTCGACATCGTGATGTTAATGGTGGTCATCGTGTTTTTTGTTATTGTATTGGTGTGGCAAATCGTTCGCGTTCGTCAAATAAAAAAACACTATGCTCGTTTTGATGAGCTGTTCCCTGACTATCAAGACGATATGAAACGTTTATTGGATGATGCGGAGTATCTTGATGATCAACTTGGGGTACTTGTCAAAGATGGAATTTTGGTTTCTTTTGGGACGGAGTTCAGAGTAGTAGACTTAGAAAAAGCAGTCAGTGCATCCGTTATTCGTCAAAAATCAAAATGGGGCGCGAAATATCAATTTTCGTTCTTCAATGAAGGCCGTAAGCCAGTAGAAAAAGTTCCACTTGGTAATTTACAGGACAATATCATTGATTTAGTCCATTATTTAAGAGAAATTTGCTCATATAATGTTTATATTCAATTTTAAAAAAATAAAATATTTTTTATGGTACGCAAAACAGTCTACGATTTGTTCGTGGGCTGTTTTGTTGTGTAGAAACCTTTTGATACTGCGGGTTTAGATCTGCAATAGGAACATTAATTCGGTCACAAACAAGTTAAAAAGTTAACAAATGATAACCATAAAAAGAGTCGAATGTTCATTATTTAGTGATATGATGAACATATCAAATCAAAGGACGTGATCTTATGGATTTCACAGGTAAAGTTGCCATTGTCACTGGTGGGGCAAATGGTATTGGTAAAGAAATCGTTCGCGGTATCGTAGAAGGTGGCGGTTTTGTAGTCATTGCAGATATTAATGAAGCTGCAGCAAACAAAACTGTTGAAGAATTCGGGCCAGAACACACAAGCTTCAAATACATGGATTTAGGAAATCATGAATCTATCGTAAAAAGCATGAATGAAATTTTAGCAGAACACAAAGTCGATATTTTAGTGAACTGCGCTGGGGTGATTAGTGCAAAACCATTCGATCAATTAACATACGAAGAATGGGAAAGAACAATCCGTATCAATCTTTCAGGATGCTTCTCAACGATTAGCACCATTTTCCCACACTTTATCGAAAACAAGGGTGGACGTATCGTAAACGTTTCTTCCGTTGCCGCTAAATTGGGTGGTGGACTTTTAGGGAACTGCTGCTTATGCTTCTTCTAAAGCTGGTTTAAATGGTTTAACTAAAGCCGTTGCTAAAGAAGGCGGTAAATACAATATCGCATGTAACGCTGTATGCCCTTCATTCACTCGTACAGATATGACGACAGTATTATCAGAAGATAAAGAAAAGAGCCAAAAAGTAATTAGCATGATTCCTCTTGGACGTCGTGCAGAACCAGTTGAAATCGCTCAAATGATTCTCTTCTTCGCAAGCGACCTTGCAAGCTTTGTAACAGGGGAAATCGGTGACTGCGATGGCGGTATCACATTAGATGGCTGATTTTAGCTAGTTTCTTATTCCAAATCAGAGAAGGACTGTGAACAGTATGAAAAAGATTAAAATTCCTGGGGATACAATCATTATTCCAATGTTTATTGGATGTGTGATAAATACGTTTTTCCCTCAAGTATTACAAATTGGTGGATTTACCACTCCAATCGTGAAAGGTGCTGGACCACTTGTTGGGGCATTCCTCTTCATTATCGGGGGACCATTTCTCTTAAAAACACACCAAAAGCCGTTGGACGTGGGGCAGCGATTATTTTAGCGAAAATTGCGGTATCTGTAGTCTTAGGGTTGTTGGTCGCGAAAGTATTCAATGACAACTTCCTCGGACTTAGCGCTGTTGCCGTTATTGGTGCCATTTCTGTAGCTAATAATGCCATGTATGCGGGGATTGTAGATGTATACGGGGACGAAATCGATGCTGGAGCCGTTGGGATTACAACCTTGAGTGTTGGCCCAATGGTAACAATGGCCGTATTAAGTAGTGCCGGCCTTGCAAACATCTCGATTTGGAACTTAGTCGGAACGGTATTACCACTTGTGTTAGGGATTGCGTTAGGAAATGCCTTCCCTTACATGAAAAAAGTACTCTCAAATGGGATTACGGCTATCATTATCGTCGTTGGTTTCTGTTTAGGGGCAAATATGAGCTTTGGTCAAATCCTTGAAGGAGGTCTACCTGGTATTTTACTAGGGGTGATTACTACACTCGTTGGGGGTATTGCCTCCATCGCCGCAGACCGCTTAACAGGTGGGAACGGGGTTGCCGGTGCTGCCATCTCAAGTACAGCAGCCAGCGCTATTGCTACACCAGCTGCACTTTCAGCAGTGGATGCAACGTTCAAAGGAATTGAAGCAACCGCAACGACTCAAATTACCGCTTCAGTAATCGTAACAGCGATTTTAACTCCAATCTTAACAGCGTATATCGCTAAAAATTCGGAAACAAAAAAGAAGCTGAAGTACAAGAAGCTTAATCGTATTTAAAAAGTGAAACCACCTCGGATTTTTCCGAGGTGGTTTTTGTTTTCCCTTGAGTGTAACAATAATGTTACGTAACAAAAATTTTACAACTCAATAAGTTGGGTTGTATCAAAATTGATACAAAAAGAGTAGAGTGTATCATGCATGATACACTCTGAATTCTGTGAGCCTTTCACCTGAATTTTTGCACAAAAAAGAACCTCAAAAACTGAATGGAAATCTTTTGAATTCTATAGTGAGAGCAGTAGTGAGTGTAACCAATGTGAATTACAGACCGTTTTACGGCCTGTTTGAAGCTTGGTAGGGTTGAGACCTTGGCTCAACCCGATACAACTACTGCCATCACTATGAGGATATTTAAAAGATTGCAATGAAGTTTTGAGGTTCGTGTTTTTAAAATGAATTACGCTTCACCGAAAATGCCTGTTGAAAGGTAACGTTCGCCTGTATCTGGTAATAGAACGACAACAGATTTGCCTTTTCCTAAGCGTTTTGCCACGCGTAAAGCGGCAGTTACAGCAGCTCCAGAAGAAATACCAGCAAGGATACCTTCTTTAGCAGCTAAGTTTTTCGCTGTTTCAATCGCATCGTCACTTGTTACAAGTTCAAAACCGTCGATCACATCACGGTCGATAATGCTTGGTTTAAAACCAGCAGAAATTCCTTGGATGCGGTGTTTTCCTTTTTGACCTTTAGAAATAAATGGCGCTTCTTCAGGTTCAACCCCGATGATTTCAACGTCTTTATTGACTTCTTTTAACGCACGGCCAACACCTGTAATCGTACCCCCAGTACCGATACCGCTGATATAAGCATCTGGAGTTTTTCCGTCGAAGGCTTTAATAATTTCTTGTCCAGTTGTTTGATAGTGGATAGCTGGGTTTGCTTCGTTGTCAAATTGACGTGCCCAGAAGTAGCCAGGTTGTGCAGCTAATTCTTCTGCTTTGGCAACGGCAGCGCCAAATCCATCCGCAGCAGGCGTTAATAATACTTCTGTACCGTATGCTTTCATTAATTGACGGCGTTCGATAGACATGGATTCAGGCATGATTGTAATGACCTTATATCCTTTAGCAGCGCCGATAAGTGAAAGTCCTACCCCTGTATTTCCACTTGTTGCTTCGATGATTGTGTCGCCAGGTTTTAGCGAGCCATCTTTCTCAGCTGTTTCGATGATGTTTAAAGCGATACGATCTTTGACAGATCCACCGGCGTTAAACGACTCGACTTTTACATATACATCTGCAGAATCGTCTGAAACTAAACGGTTTAGTTTCACAAGGGGAGTGTTCCCGATTAATTCTGTGATAGTTTCTACTGATTTGACCATAAATGATTCCTCCATAAAGTTAGACTGGGCAACTTTAAGGGTTGCTTGGTTTTAATTGTAACTGGGAATGAGTAGGTGCACAATAGTTTTTTATAAAAAAACAAAAAAAGTATAGAAAATTCACTTTAGTTATGATACACTACCCTCTAGCAAGGGCTTTTAAACTCATCCAGAGAGGTGAGAAAGGCTAAGAACAAGTTTATTAGATTAGCCCTACGCTTAATAACATAGGGCTTTTTGTGTGCACAAAAACGCCCGGAAAAGAGGGGAAAATGGAGTTACAAACTTCAAAAGTCGATCTGTTGTTGGATGTGGATCAAAAACCGGAGCTCGTGCCTGGACTGTTCTTGAGTTTGCAGCACGTGTTTGCGATGTTTGGAGCCACTGTTTTAGTGCCGTTAATATTGGGGATGCCAGTATCGGTTGCTTTATTTGCGTCAGGATTAGGAACACTAATCTATATGGTAGCGACGCAATTTAAGTACCTGTTTACTTGGGATCCTCTTTTGCTTTTATTACGGCCATGCAGTTTGCAATGGCGCAAATGGGCGGAAGTCCAGATGCAGCTCAGACAGGGGTAGTGTTAGTCGGACTATTGTATGTGGTAGTGGCAATTTTCGTGAAGTTATTAGGAACGGGATGGATTAACCGATTATTACCACCGATTGTCATTGGACCGATGATTATTGTGATTGGTCTAGGCCTGGCAAACAGTGCGGTTAAAAATGCGGGCTTTGTTGTGGATGGAGACTGGAAACCAATGTTCGTGGCGGTGGTGACCTTCCTTATTACAGCATTTATTAATACGAAAGCAAAAGGTTTCTTGAAAATAATCCCATTCTTATTTGGGATTATCGGTGGATATATCGTAGCCATCTGCTTTGGTCTAGTAGATTTCACAAAAGTAATAGAAGCTCAATGGATTGCTTTGCCAGAGTTATACTTGCCGTTCGATACAAATGGGCTTTTCAATCAGTATCATTTATACTTCGGTCCGGAAACATGGGCGCTTCTACCAGTAGCTGTTGTGACGATTGCAGAACACATTGGAGACCATACCGTACTCAGTCAAATTTGCGGGAAGCAATTCTTGAGTGATCCAGGTTTACACCGTACCTTAATCGGAGATGGCGTAGCAACCGCGGTATCTGCCTTTCTAGGAGGTCCAGCGAATACGACTTATGGTGAAAATACTGGGGTTGTGGGACTAACACGTATTGCTTCTGTATCCGTCATTCGTAATGCAGCGATTATTGCAATTCTCCTCAGTTTCTTTGGTAAATTCACGGCTTTAGTTCGTACGATTCCAAATGCAGTACTTGGAGGAATGGCGATTCTCCTTTATGGGGTTATTGCTTCCAATGGGTTGAAAGTGTTAATTGAAAAACAAGTAGACTTCCGTCAAGTACGTAACTTAATTATTGCAAGTTCCATGTTAGTACTAGGATTGGGTTCTGCGGTATTACAATTAGGACCAGTAACGTTATCAGGTACAGCTCTTTGTGCCATTGCAGGAATTCTGCTCAATCTCATTTTACCTCACGAAAAAGTAGAAGATAACGAATAATTATCATAAAAAACTATAAAGAAAAGCACTGAAGACATGAATACGTGATGTCTTCAGTGCTTTTTTGACGGTTTAGTTCAAAAAAATACAGCATTTATATAAAAAAAATTAATAATAAATCTGATTAATTACAATGGAAGTAAAATTTTTAGAGTGATTTTATTAATAAAAGAAGCTTAAATTACTTGCGCCAATGGATATATACTCTTATATTATATAAGTAATGTAGTTAAAATTATTTACAAAAAAATATAAAAATGACTGTTTTTGACCGTTTTAAACCGAATCGGTCAAGAAAATTAGCAGATTGATACATTTAGGAGGAACTGCATGCTTACTGAAAAGAGAAGAAGAATTATTTTAGATTTATTAGACAAGGAAGATACAGTTCACCTAAAGGATTTAATGGAGGCTCTCCAGGCTTCTGAATCCACTATTCGACGCGATCTTTCTTTATTAGAAGAAGAAGGAACCCTGATTCGTATCCATGGTGGTGCTAAAAGAGTGTATTCAAAAGAATTTGAACCGACCACCAAAGAAAAAGAACGTTCAAATCGAAGAGAAAAAGAGTGTATTGGTCGCTATGCAGCCTCTTTAGTAACGAACGGCGAAACGATTTATATGGATGCAGGGACAACGACTTTAAGAATGATTCCGCATTTAGAAGGAAAAGATGTCACGGTGATTACAAATGGGGTACAGCAGGCCCATCTTCTTGCAGACTATGGAATCAAAACGGTGTTATTAGGCGGTCAAGTAAAGGTAGAAACGAGTGCAGTTATTGGAACTCTTGCTCAAAACCAACTCAGAGAATATTTCTTTAAAAAAGCGTTTCTCGGGATGAATGGAGTCGATCTCAGTTATGGGTATACAACGCCGGATGAGGAAGAAGCTCAAATTAAAAAAATTGCCATTAGTAAGAGTAATCATGCTTATGTTTTGGCGGATTCTAGTAAATTTGCTAAAGTAAGTTTATGTAAGGTTGCTGATTTTCATCAAGTAACCATGGTAACAAACACGACGAAAGAGCAAGCGGACTTACGTTACCGTATGGCTGGTAGCATTCGTCTTGTTGAAATGGACGCATAAAAAAGGAGAGATAGCATGATTTACACGATTACGTTTAATCCAGCAATTGACCTTGTTGTAAAAGTTCCTAATTGTGAACTAGGCACATTAAACCGTTCTGTGGAAGAAAATTACGTTGCAGGCGGTAAAGGAATTAATATGTCGGTAATCCTAAAACGATTAGGGTTTGATAATACAGCCACTGGGTTTTTAGCAGGTTTTTCAGGAAACTTCATCAAAGAAGCTCTCCAATCCGAAGGTATCGGGACAGACTTTATTCAAATCGATGGAGTCACTCGAATTAATCTAAAGTTGAAGAGTAATGAAGAAACGGAAATTAATGCAAATGGACCGGTTGTAACCAAGGACGATTTTGGACGTCTAGTGACCTATTTTGAAGACCGACTTCAAGAAGGGGATGTTGTATTTTTAGCAGGGAATGCAGGAAATGGAATGGACCATTCGGCTTATACGACCATTGCTAAATTATGTGACGAAAAAGGGGTCAAACTAGTCCTCGATACAACAAAGGATTTACTGACCAAATGTCTTCCATACCATCCGTTTATCATTAAACCAAATCATCATGAATTAGGTGAGATTTTCGGGGTAACGATTGAGACAGAAGAACAAATTGTAAATTATGCAAAACAATTACAGCAAATGGGGGCTAGAAATGTACTGATTTCTCGCGGTGGTGATGGTGCAATGCTCATCACAGAAACTGGAGAAGTGTACACATCGAATGTTCCGAAAGGGACACTTGTGAACTCCGTAGGCGCAGGTGACTCAATGCTTTCTGGTTTCATGGCAAAATTTATCGAAACAGGCGATTATGCAGCAAGCTTGAGGCAAGGAGCTGCGACTGGAAGTGCGACAGCCTTTTCTGTTGGAATCGCTGAAAAAGCATTTATTGAAGAGCTATTACCACAAGTTGTTGTTACGAAACTGTGAGATTAAAGAAGAAAACAAAATAATTGAGCGAAATAAGGCTTCTAAGGATTTTCCTTAGGAGCTTTTTGTTTGTTCATCAGAAAAAATCTGCAAAAATTGAGCTTAAGGATTGCAAAAGAGGAAAGTAGAGGGTATATTTAAAACAGTTAAATAAATAGAAAATACAAAGGGGTGCCTCTATGGCTGAGATGTATGTACAAACCCTTGAACCTGTTACGTTAATGCGTGCGTAGGAATTGTATTCGATTTCGAAATTAGTTGGAGTCTCTTTGTGTTTTCAAGAAAACGAAGGAGGCTCTTTTTTTAATGAAGAGAAATGTTTTAATTTGGGTAGAGGTTGCGATTATCGCTGCACTCGCAATGGTACTATCATTTGTACCAAAACTAGCAGGTTGGTTTTCACCATCATGGGGAGCAATTATTCTTGTTATTTTTTCACTCCGTAGAGGATTGACACCTGGTTTGGCTGCTGGACTTTTATGGGGATTGATTCACTTCCCTCTAGGAAAAGTATCATTCTTATCTGTAGAACAAGTATTGATTGAATATATCATTGCATTTACAGTTATGGGTCTTGCTGGTTTAGTATATGGACCTTTCCAAAAAGCATTGAAAAATGATAAATTTTCTTCTGCAATTGTATGGTCAGGGATCGCAGCATTATTAGGAGTAGGTGTGCGCTACTTCGTTCATTATATCGCTGGAGTGTTATTCTGGGGGCAATATGCTCCAGAAGGAACAAGTCCATGGGTATACTCATTATCTGTTAACGGGACAGCAGGGGCTGGAACATTTTTAGTAGTTATGGTTGCATGCATCTTGTTGATTCGTCAAAAAAAAATATGGATAGCAAAATAGGGAAATTGTGCTTTCCGAGTCCTGGTTTAACCTGAAACCAGGGCTCTTTTTGTTGGAAAAGAAAGAGTAAGACACTTCGTACCTTCAAATAACTCTATAGTAGTCATTAGTGCTGTACCGACCTGAGCCTAGGTCTCAGGTCTAACGAGCTTCAAACTGATACTAGGAATGAATTCCAAGTGTCAGTAATTCACATCGATTACAAACGCCACAATGACTACTATAGAATTTGAAGGCACTCGTTATTCTTACTCTTTTTTAGTAAAAGAACATGGTTTCGGTTAACCATTTTATAGGGTGGCATAAGAGCGGGAGTGTTTGACAGAAGCTCATTTCAATAGTAAAGTTAATGAAGAAAGAGGTGTTGGTATGGTAACAGAATGTGAAAAAATGAATGTCTCTCATGAGATATGGATGATGATTATGAAAATATACAATGAGAATCTACGGACGTTTTCAATCTCATTAAAAGAATTAGGATTGAATCCAACACATTTTGAAGTTTTACATGTGATTTTTAGACGAGGAACAGTGGACCAAAAGACAATTGCCTCCACGTTGAACTTAACACAGGGGAATATCACCCACTGTATTCACCATTTAGAAAAATTAGAATTGATCACTATTGAGAAAAGTTGGAAAACAAAACATGTTTCACTGACAGAAAAAGGAAAACAGCAGCTAGATCAATTAATTCCTGCTCAGCATGAAATGATGGAACATACATTAAGAGGATTAAATTGCACTCAAAAACAACAATTGCGTGATTTGCTAATTTCATTTGAAAATACGTGTAAATCCTCAGTTTAAGTATAATTTAAATTGAAATCGTATCCTTATATAGGAGGGGAAACCATGAGAATTCTAGTAGCTGAAGATGAAATTGATTTAGCGGAAGCTCTGAAGATGATGCTCGAAATGCAAAAATATAGTGTAGAAATGGTCCATGATGGCGAAGACGCGCTTTTTTATGCGGAGTCTACGCCATATGATTTAATTTTATTAGATGTCATGATGCCTAAAAAGAGTGGAATCGAAGTGGTCAGAGAATTACGTTCCAATGGGATTCATACGCCCGTTTTGATGTTGACAGCAAAAAGTCAATTAGAGGATAAAGTGACTGGGCTTGAAGAAGGAGCGGATGATTATTTAACGAAACCTTTTGAAGGTGCTGAATTATTAGCGCGCGTGAAATCTTTACTACGTCGTCCGAATGTATTTGTGGCATCTGTTATGACACTAGGGAATGTTGAATTAAACCGTGATACCTTCACGATGGTGACCTCTAAAGGGCAAGTATTATTAAATAATAAAGAATTTCAATTGATGGAATATTTTATGATGAATAGTAATCAAGTGCTTTCTACGGATTTAATTATGGAGAGGTTTGGGGACTTGATTCTGAGGCCGAAATTAATGTCGTTTGGGTGAATATCTCATCGTTGCGAAAAAAATTAGCAACGATTGAGGCCAATGTAATGATTAAATCTGCTCGAGGACTGGGCTATCAATTAGTGGTTGAATCAGCAGCCAACTAAGCATCCTGTATATGTTTAGAAAAAGAAAAGGAGGAGCATATGTTTCGACAACTACAAAAAAGTTTTGTGAAGAGTGCCATGTTATCTTTTACAATCGTACTCTTTGTAGTCTTAGTGATTGTGAATGGGATAAACTACCGACAAACAATCGAACAAGTAGATCGTGTGGCAACGATGTTAGTTGAAAATAATGGAACGTTCCCAGATGCTCCATCCAATGAGGGGCCAAAAGAACACCCTTCACATGGAAAGCCAATTGGTCATGAATTTAGAAAAGATGACCAATTATCCACGCGCTATGCGGTTGTTAAAGTTGAAAATAATGAAGTAACTTCTGTAGATCAATCACATTTAATCTCTGTAGAAGAATCAAGTTTAAAAGAGTCAGCTCTGCGATTGGTAGAGTCCAAATCCTTGAGTGGATGGGAAGGAAGTTTGCGTTACAAGCTTTCGGGTGAAGAATCATCTTTTATGGTCGTTTTTCGTAGATGCGAACCGTGAAGTCCAACAAGTATGGCGCCTATTAATGGTAACCGGGGGAGTTTTTATCGCCTGTTTGATGATTGTTTATATTCTTGTTCGTGTCGTTTCTAAGAAAGCAATTCGACCATTTGTTGAGAATGTTGAACGTCAGCAACAATTTATTGCTAATGCGAGTCATGAGATTAAAACACCGCTGGCAGTCTTGTCAGCCAATACAGACGTTTTAGCGATGATGGGAACACAGGAAAAATTTGTCGATAGCAATAGAAGACAAATTAAACGATTGAATGCCCTAGTGGAGCAAATGTTACTTCTTTCTAGATACGACGAAGGGGAAGCAAGCACGACTAAAGAAAAAGTTGATTTAGTGGGTGTTACAAAAAATATCGTTGAAGAGATTCAACCGGTATTAGATGAAAAAGGACTTCAAGTTACATTTACCGGAAATGATTCCAGCGTGATGACAACAAATAAAGAAGCCATCACAGAATTAATTCGAATTTTATTAGACAATGCCATCAAGTATACAGTAGGAAGTTCTACGATTACGGTTGGTGCAAAAGAACATCAAATTTCGTTTGAAAACAATACTGAGCCAATTACAAAAGAACAAGTCAGTCAATTATTTGATCGATTTTACAGAGTAGACAGCTCAAGAAATCGTGCCACAGGTGGAAGTGGACTTGGACTTGCCATTGCAAAGAAGATTGCTGAAACCAATCAAAGTCCGCTTGAGCGCCGAATTAATCAGCGACCATCAGATTCGCTTTGTCATTGATGGTGAAGAAAATGGATAACCGATTTGTTTACGAAGTTTTAGAAGTGGTAGGTGAAATTCCCTAGAGGGAAAGTGGCTACCTATGGACAAATTGCTAGTCTTGTAGGACGACCGAAAAACGCAAGACTCGTTGGGAAAATTTTAAGTCAGGTGGAACTCTTTGGGGACTATCCTTGCCACCGAGTCGTTAATGCGAGTGGAAGACTTGTACCTGGATGGCTTGAGCAAAAGGAGTTATTAGAAACAGAAGGAATCCTCTTTAAAAGCCCAACAAATATATCGCTAAGAGAATATCAATGGAATCCTGAAGAGGATTAGCTCAATCTGAAGAAAAGATTGGGCTTTTTATTTTTTTATAGGGATTTAAGATAGATAGAAAATCAAAGATATTGGAAAAATCATTCCA